>JAABUT010000928.1_pt1 | contig 38748 bp, 26 predicted proteins | sample 5559281 | NCBI WGS metagenome assembly JAABUT01 (sample SAMN10711880, study PRJNA513359) | rock metagenome | isolation source: Antarctica rocks | place: Antarctica: Victoria Land, Ricker Hills nord | collected 2016-01-04 | reverse complement strand
ATCATGTTTAAATAATTCATGAGTATGATAAATGACTTGCTGAATGACTTTTTGAGACTTTCTGCTGATTCTTGAAAGAACTGACTGAGCTTCAGAAATTCAATGACATTTTAATAAATATTTACATCATTCAATAATGATGAATCATTTCAGCAAATTTCAATTCTTTTAAATATGATGCTTTGTATTAAATTTGATCACTCTCTATTTCAAATTTTGACTCATGTTATGTTGCTGATATATATTGTTACAAGCGTATCAAGATTGATAAGACTGAACAAGACTGAAGCTCTAATCAATTCGCAGTGCACGCTAGTGAGTACTCTGTGTAATGATTAAAGCTAGTCAATGATCTAGTCAAGATCTGACTCAGATTTGACTCAGATAAAACTCAACACTCTTTTTCTTTCTTAACATTCTTTTTCTTTCTCAACATTCTTTTCTTTCATCAACATCTTGTTCATTTACATCATTTTCTTTTCATGTCACAAACACATCTCTTTCAAGTCTAGCGCAGTCTCTGAACATTACATAAATAGAAGCTTTTGTATCAATCTTCTTCTGTATTCTTAATATTCAGTTATAGCTATCTTTAAAGATCAAGCACTATCAATTCTGATCTTCATTGATTGTATCATCTAGACATGATTCTGACATTTTACTTTGTTGAATCAGCTTGTAACTGATTTAATCAGCTAACGACTGACTGATGATTGATTTAATCAGCTAACGACTGACTGATGATTGATTTATGTTGCTAAATCAGCTAATTACTGAATTATGAAAAGTGTCTGTTTTAGTAGCTAGCATATGCGTTTCAAGCGCATTAAGATTCAGATGTCGTTGCTCACTAGTTTACAAGCTACTTAAGTTTAGACTGATCACGTCAAGTCAAGTACTCAAGTTCAAGTCAAGTACTCAATTCATTAAGACTTGATTCAAGTCAGAATTCTTGACTTGAGTATTCAAGTTGAGTTGAGATGTTCAACTCAAGTATTCAAGTCGAATCAGAGAATTGAAATTGAGTATCAACTTGAAATTTTCGATTTGACTCGTCAAGACATGAAGATAGATAGATAAATAGATGTTTTATTATGACTCTTTATTATGACTTTCTATCATGACTTTCTATCAAATAGTCTTCATGTTTTTCTATCATAACTTCTCTTCATGACTTCTCTTCATGACTTTCTATCAAACAGTCTTCATAGTTTCTCATCATGACTTTCTATCATAGTTCTCTATCAAAGTTTTCTATCAAATGATCTTTATGTTTCTCTTCATGTTTTTCTTCATGTTTTTCTTCATGTTCTTCTTTATGACTTTCTATCAAAAAGATAATGCAAAAAGATAATGCAAAGGTGAAAAATCGGAAAAATTTCTATATTTAGCTTTCTTGATGTCATTTTCGATTTCTTGATGAGTCAAGTCGAGAACTTGAATCGAGTATTGACTTGAGATTGATATCAGATCGAGTCAGAATGTTGAAATCGAGTATTCAAGTCAAGTCAGAAGATTGATATCAAGTACTTGAGTTGAGTCAGAAGATTGATATTGAAACTTGACTTAATGATCAGTCTACTTAAGTTCTTTGTCAAAACGTCGATGATCATTGATTTAAAAACACTCGATTTCTAAGATATGAATATTAAAAGAATTAAAAATATTACTTGATTTCTTAATTTTAAATATTACTTTTCAGATTTCATGTGTCAATTTGTGTGAAATATTTGATGTTCATTCATACTTGTTGAAGTTAAAATTTGTCAATCAATTCTCAGTTTGATCTGATAGCACAATTCACTTGCATGACTTGTTTTTAATCATCTTTCTTTTCAATCATACTACACGTCATAAAGTTTTCTCAAATGTAATGAATGATTCTTGAAAGCACTTTGATATCAATTTGCAATCTCAAGAAATATGATAATTTCTGAAGAAGACTTGATGATATTGATTGCTCTCTGCTTTTCTATATGTTACAATGTTAGTATAAATATTGAAATACAAGTCGCGAAATTAATTGCAAAATTAATTACAACATCAAGAGCAAAATCAAGAGCAACATCAAGAGCAAAATTCAAATAGTAAAAGAAATAATAATCATGTTGTAAATAAGATTATAAAAAGAACTGTCAAAAACTTACACAATGAGACAATATGCTACATCTTTTCAGAAATTCTGAAACTGTCAAAGAATCTTTATTATCAATGCTTCTCTGATAACATTTGAATTATTCATCATCTTTTCATTCATCATTATCTTAAGCTTTTCATTCAGAAGCAAGTCATTCATTTAATATCATTCTTTCATCTGAATGTCATTGATATCAGAGAGTTTCTCTTATTGAGAATTCTTCACACTCATATTGAAACAAGCACTTAGTATTAAAGAATCTTGATTGAAACTTGTGATATTGAGACATGCTTTTACATGATTCATCATATTTTCTTTTGCAATTCTATGAATTTATTAATATTTGATTGCAAAAAGAATTGCAAAAAATATCATTGATTTCATTTGCTATTTACATGCGCAGTTAACAAAAACTCATGATCATTATTTGATGCTTGTAGATAGACATTCAATTTTTTGAATTGCTTGATTCAATAAAAACAAATGTTTTTATCTTTATTCTTAACATCTTTTATTTCTTTTTCATCACTCGTCATTCTTTCAATTCAACTTCTAGTCTTTTTAAAATGAGAATTATTGAAATAATTATCATTTATCTTGCGCTTGTTAATTGACATCATTGCAATGATGATATAAAGTAGTAGTAAAAGTGTAAATGTAATATTTTAGTAATTTAAATGATGATTGTGAATTAAAATAGTGAAATTCAATTGCAATAATGAGATATGAACTTTAAACTTTGATATCTTGATTTAAGATTTTAAGATTTAGATCATCAACATTAATTTAATTATGTAATCATTAACTTTTTTCTTCTTTGTAACAATCATCTTCAAACAACAACATACTGCAATCATGATTGCAACAGCTCAGTAAATTATTGTTACGAGCGTGCTCAGTCTTCTACTGAGATGCGTGTTCTTTGAGTGAGTCTAGACTCTATCGAGTTTAGCGCTCATCTTATCTCTGTACATATAGTTTTCGCATCTCATAAATCTCGCTCTTTAGCTTTGAATTCTGATTTACCTAATTTACTCTTCGTTTACCTGTATTTCTATGACTTGCTCTAGACATGATTTTAACATTATTCAAAGCTTCGTACATATCACACAACAGTGATTCGCTTTTCTAGTTTGATCGAACTTGCAACTCTACGTTTGAAAGACACGAAAGCAATGCTCTGTGACGCGTTGCAGACATGAATCAATTTCTCGATCAATCTCTTGACTGAGCTCGTCATCGAATAGAACAAGCTCTGCAACGCGTGCAAACATGAATTGATCTCTCGACTAATCTCTTGACTGAACTCATCATCGAATGAACAGAACAAGTTCTATCAAACGTGATAGACATGAACGAAACAAGCTCTATCAAATGCAATAAACATGAACAGAGAAAGCTCTATTGAATGCAATAGACGCAATCAGAACAAGCTCTGCTACATGCGTGTAGTAGGCAAGAACTTGAAGTGAGTCTGCTACAATGATAGACAAGAATTGATCTTGTCATTGAGTCAGTCACTCGATAGCTAGTCTGCTTGAAAGGCACGAATCAACAGTGAGTCTGCTTTAAAGACGCGTTCAATATTGATCTCTTGATCGAGTCAGTCACTTGATAGCTAGTTTGCTTGAACGACACGTTCGATAGTGAGTCTGCTACAATGACAAGTCAATAGTTGATCTCTTGATTGAGTTGATCAACGAACGAAACAAGCTCTACTACATGCATGTAGTAGACACGAACGAAACAATGTCTATCGAACGCGATAGATACGAACGAAACAACTCTGCTACATGCGTGTAGTAGACGCGAATCAAAAGACACGAGTTGATTTCTTAATTGAGTCAATCAACGAACAGAACAAGTCTTGTTACACATGTGTAGTAGACAGAAATCAGAACAGTGAGTCTGCTTCAATGACACGTTCGATAGTGAGTCTGCTGCAAAGACATGAATCAACTCTCGATCAATCAGACTCGATTGATCAGAAAAAGTCTGCTACAAGAGCAGATAATGATTGATCTCGTCATTGAGCTCGTCACTCGATAGTGAGTCTGCTTGAACAACATTTGAAATTGAATTCAGTCACGAATCTTTCTTTATTCGCATCTTCTACGATTTATCTCTATTCACAACATTGATGACAACAGCAAGATGATATGTACTGCAGACAGAATAAAACATATACTATATATCTCAAGAGAATTGAACATATACTACACGTCTGAAATCACGAAGATATGAGCTGAAACTCGTTCATTGTTGAATATTTGAAGCTGAATAGAAAGAGTCTGCTTGAATGACAAGAATAGTGAGTTTGCTTCAAAGACAAATAACGATTGATCTTGTCATCAAGCTCGTCATTCGAAGTGAGTCTGTTACAATGACAAGTCAATAGTTGATCTCTTGATTGAGTCAGTTATTGAACAGAAGACAAGCTCTATCGAATGCAATAGACATGAATGAAACAAGTTCTACTACATGCGTGTAGTAGACACAAACGAAACAGACTCTGCAATGCGTTGCAGACATGAATCAAAAGACAACGATTGATCTCATTGACTGAGTTCGTCACTCGATAGTGAGTCTGCTTGAAAGACATTCGAAGTGAGTCTGCTTCAATGACATCAAAATCTGATTCAGCAACGAATCTCTTACTCGTATCTTCTATGATTTATCTCTGTTCACGACATTGATGACAACAGCAAAGATAATATGTACTGCAGACAGAGTAGCATATACTATATGTCTCGAAAGAATAGAACATATACTATATGTTTGAAAACACAAAGATATGAGCTGAAACTCGTTCATCATTGAATATTTGAAGCTGAATAGAAAGAGTCTGCTTGAATGACAAAAATAATGAATCTGCTACAATGACACGAAACGACACGAAGTGATCTCTTGATTGAACTCATCATCAGAAGACATGCTCTACTACATGCATGTAGTAGACATGAACGAAACAAGCTCTGCTACATGCGTGTAGCAAACATGAATCAGAAGACAACAGTTGATCTTTTGATTAAGCTTGTCAATGAACAGAACAAGCTCTACTATGTAGTAGACATGAATCGATAGTGAGTCTGCTTCAATGACATCAGATATCAAGAAGAAATAGACTTGAAACGTCTGATAAAATGAGCTTGAAACACTCTTTGATATGTCAAGAAGAAATAGACTTGAAACGTCTGATGAAATGAGCTTGAAACGCTCAAATAGAACGATAACAAAACAAACAAGAAAGAAAGAAGCTGATTGAAGTAATGAAATCATTGCTTGACTGAAGAAGAGAAAGATAATGTTACGAGCGTGCTCAGTCTTCTACTGAAATGCATGTTCTTTGAGCGAGTCTAAACTCTATCGAGTCTAGCGCTCATCTTATCTCTGTACATATAGTCTTTGCATCTCATAGATCTTGCTCTTTAGCTTTGAATTCTGATTTACCTGATTTATTCTTCGTTTATCTGTATTTCTATGACTTGCTTTAGACATGATTCTAACAGTTATGTATCAGCTTCATGAGTTTATAGAAGATTGCAAAACTGATTGCAATACAGAAATAATGAGCTTAACATTAATAATAAAATGCTACTCAGCATCTTTGATTCTACAACTGATGAGATTTTGAACTCAATTTTAAATTAAAATGAACTCTTCAACTTGCATGAATTTATGTACATGTTTCATTTCTTATTACTCTTGAATCGATTGCAAAACTAATTGCAAAGTAGAAATAATATTGCAGTGAATTTTAAATTCAAGCTTACTGTTATGATCATGCACTTCGAATTAGTCTAACATAGATCATGTCAGACTATCATAAACTAGTATAGAGCTGATGTTGACACGCTAGCGATTTAGCGTGTCTTCATGAATAAAACTCATGACGTGTTGCATCTTCTTTCTTCTTCAGCTTTGAACTTTTAGTTAAAATACACTCATATGATTCGCTCTATGCAGACTCATAACATTAGTTCAAAACTCATTAATCTTGCTATCAACATGTAGACGATATAAAAACAAGCTACATCATTCAAACTTGAATCAGAATTGAAATCAGAAAATCGAGCTCAGAAGACTCATTAGAAATCAAGAAATTTCTAGAACAGAACAGAAGAACATGAACACATTACTCTAGATTAACTTTTTACTGAGCTCGTTGTCAGAACAGAAGAACAGAAGAACATGAACGTGTTGTTTTAGAACTGAAATCAGAAATTTCAGTCAAATTTTGATCAGCAATTTTCTACTCACACAATGACTAGAAGCACAGAATTAGAATCAGAATCAGTGAGCACGACTCACTATGAAACTTGAAATGCTGAAAGAGAATCACTTCTATCACAGAATTGAACAGCATCAGAAGAAGAAGACACGAATGCATCATTGAATATCAAAGAAGAGAACATAAACGCGTTGCTCTTCAATCACGAAATGATCAAGATTAGCATCAGTACTGAACTGAATGCTTGAATAAGCATTCATGAAGCAGACGATCTCGTTGCGTTTATCAAGTACATATGTCAATAGCATGACATCGAAATCAAGATTCACAATGATATGATTCAGATGTTGAATGACATCAACAAGATCAACATCAAATTGAAAGTTATCAACATCGAGTTGAAAGTTACACAGACAACGTTGAATGTTGTTCAAACGCGTTTACAGAAAGAGATGAAGAAAAAGAACGTGATTATACATCATTTAGAAGCAACATCAAGTTGACTAAGCACTTTGATTTCAAAAGATTGATTCTTGAAGTCAATCAAGCTATTTGACTCATCTTTGTTTGAAGATTCAAGACAGAATGTGAATAATTGATTGTTTTAAATGCAAAACAAGCTGAAGATGAACAAGAATTATTTTTCTATTGAAGAAATGAAGATTGCATATGTGAAAAGTTGAGTCAGTGAAACGATGATCAAACACATAGCATTCAGAATGAAAGACATGATCACGAACTCATTTCTTGAAGCAGAAGAGATACTGTCGATCATAAATAAAATGTATGATGATTTCAATCAACATCACACAACTCAACGACAGTTTTTGAAGCTGTATCAAAACAAGATCTTCTTTCATGAATTTTGAATCAAATTTCAGAGACTTAGTGTGAAACTAGAATACAATAATGAAACTTTACTAAATGATCTTTAGCATAAGATTAGCTCAGATCTTCAGCGAGTCATGATCAACGAACAAACTATGAATTTGAATGAATTCGTTGACATCTGCATGCAAGTCAACGTTCGATTGACAAAATTGAATGCTTGATCAGCTCTCAAGACATCAACGATTCAAGTCACTCGCTTTATCGCTAGCATCTTGATGATGATCACTACTGCAATCTCAGCTTCAATCTTTGCATGAAAGAAACTCAGAATATCAAACGTTGATTCTGCTAAAGAGAAGTTGTTTAAAAAAGAACTCTGCTTCAAATGCAAGAAGTCAGAATATAAAGCATGTGACTGTCTTGAATCAGTTTAAATGCATGAAATTGCAGCGAATTTGAAAAACAACTTGTCTTCATCAAAGTAGTAACTGAGAGCAATATACTCATATTCTGCTTCATCAGCATGTCTGATGATTCATTTAATTTCAAGTCGTTCATTGTTGATGTCATCTTGAATAGTCTAGAAAAGATATTCAGATTCTTCATTCTGATAAATACTGAAGTCACTGACATGACTTTCATTGATGAATCTTTGATGTCAGAGTTATGTGAACACTTTGATATTCAGTCAATATTGCTGTTAAAATCAAAGTCAATTCAATCATATGATGAAATCTCTGATTGAAAGTCGATTACACACGCTCTGTATACATCAATCATGATACAAGAACACAAGAATGAAATGATGTTTCTATTAATAACTTGTCTAGATCAATACAAGATAATCATTGAAAATCTTTGATTGAAAAGAAATCAAATGTTGATAGATTCTGCAAATGATTGATTAATATCATCATTGAAGATTCAAACATCAAAATCTATCATTTTGAAAGCAAGCAGTCAATCAGCATTTCACAGATCTGAATCAAATGAAATCTGCAAAATGAAATGAAAGAACTTAAACTCAATTGTTATATCAACGATCATCTTAAAGAGATTCATGAATCAGAAATCAGTGAATAAATTCATTAAATCTGCTTGATTCATTGAATCTGCTCTCATAGCAAAGCAAAGCACTCAAGTTGATCTTGATCAACTTCGCTCATTTCAGTCAACTGAGACAAAGAAACTCGTCAATATTATCATGATCAAAGTCGCTGTATATTGAACTTTAGTCAAGAATAAGAAGATCAAGATCTTCTTCTTAATCATTAGTGAAATCAACAAAGCGCTTAGCTCAGTCAAAGATTTCGCGAAACTGAATGAAATGATCTCTGTTATGTCATTAAATGAACTGAAGAAGAAGCTTTCAATAGTTTATCACGACTTTCTGAATGTTTTTGATAGAGAAAAGATAACGCAGTTGTCTTCACATTGATCATACGATCATAAGATTGAATTAGAAAAAGAGAGTCAATTTTCTAGAAGTTGATTGTATCTCATGTCGAGCTACAAGTTGCAGAAGATCAAAGAGTATTTAGAAGAGAATTTGAAGAAGAAGTTTATCATACTCAGCAAAGCTTCTTTTGCTTCATCAATACTGTTTATTGAAAAGAAAGATGACAGTCTTTGCTTTTGCATGAACTATCGAAAACTGAATGCTCTGATTAAAATAAATCGTTATTCAATACTCTTGATAAACGAAGTACTAGCTTGAATTCAAGACAGTAAGTATCTGACTTGATTCAACATTATCATCACGTTCAATAAACTGTGCATGAGTTCAGAAAGCGAGAATTTAACTACTTTTGTTACTTTCTTCAACGTTTACAAGTATAGAGTAATGCTCTTTGAATTGATTAATGAACTTGCGTCTTTTCAGCACTATATCAACGATGTATTGTTCAACTGTCTGCATAAATTCTGTCAGACATACTTGAATGATATTCTCATCTACAGTAAGACATTGAAAGAACATAGAACTCATGTGAAAGAAGTGCTAGAGAAGCTTCGTGAAGTCGATTTACAGATAAACATTGACAAGTGCAAATTCAAGATTCAGAAAATCTCATTTCTTGAACTACTGATATTCATCAATGATCTGCGAATGAATTCTTGAAAAGTAGATGTGATTCGAGACTGAGAAGTGTCTCGATCATTGACTCATGTGCAGATTTTCATTGATTTCTGCAATTTCTATTAATGATTCATAAAGAACTTTTCAAAGATTGCTTGATTCATGATAAAGCTGACTTGAAAAGATTATTTCTTTGAATGAACAAAGATCTGTCAGATGATCTTTGAAGAATTGAAGCAACAAGTAATGACAGTTCTTGTTCTGAAGCATTTCAACTTAATCAGAGAAGCTATTCTGAAAACTGACTTCTTGAACTATGTCAACGACAAAGTATTGTCTCAATATGATGATGAAGACATTCTACATTCAATGATCTTTTATAGCAAGAACATGATTCTTGCAAAATGTAACTACAAGATTTATGACAAGAAACTGCTGATCATCATTCGCTACTTGAAGCATTGACGCTTCAAATTGAAATGTATGAATATTTTGATCAAGATCTTCATCGATCATCTGAATTTGAAGTACTTCATGATCATCAAAGAACTGATCAGATGACAAGCTAAATGAGCTGAAAGTTATCTGAATATAACTTCAAGATCATATATCAGTCGAAAAAACAGAATCTGAAAGTCGACGTGCTGATCAGAATGTCAGACGTCAAGTCAGTTGAAGCAAATGATGATCATAAGCTATATCAGCATCAGATGCTACTGTCAAAAGACAGATTTGAACTTCAATCAATAGAAGATGATCAGAAAGCTGATCAAGATCTGACTCAGATCTTGCTCAGATCTGACTCAGAATCTGACTCAGATTCGAAACTTGAATTGAAAGTTAATCAAAATTTGATTGAAGAGATGATTTCTATTCAGAATCAGATTATAGTTGAAAATCGAACGAATCAACTGTGCTTCAATATTCAAATAATCATGAAACAGAACAGAAAGACTTGTCAAGATATTGATTTAGACAATTGCAAGATACTTGATGAGATACTCTGAAAAGATGATAGACTATGAATTTCTCAGTCAATGATCATTCTATTGATAAGAAAAGCACATGATCTTTTGATCAATGATCACTCTGACATGAATCAAACGTTGAACTTGCTGAGATGATCATATTGCTGATCGAAGATGAGAATGATGATCAAGCGCTACATTCAAAACTGTTACGTTTGTTGTAGATCAAAAGCATCAAGAGATCGAATCAATGAACTGCTGAAGTCATTGCTCATACTCGAGCAGTAATGACAGAACATATCATTAGACTTCATTATCAATCTATCAGAAAGTGATGAAAGCAACGCGATTCTGACAGTCATAGATCGATTGTTTAAGAAGCGACACTATATATTGTGTTGATCAGATGACGAAGAAATCTTCGCAGAATAAACAGTCAAGCTACTGTTGATATGAGTCTTTAGAACTCATGAATTATCAAGATCAATAGTGTTTGATCGTGATTCATAATTCATATTGATTGTTTGAAAGTCTCTATGTCTGAGATTAAACATCAAGATGAAACTATTCATTGATTATCATTCTTAGATTAATGATCAGACAGAAAGAGCGAATCAGAATGTAGAATGATATCTACGAAGCTACTGCTTGTATATGCAAGATGATTGATTCATCTGATTATTCATGATTGAATTCATTGATAACAATGCTATTTCGTCATCAATTGAACAGTTGACGTTCTTTCTGAATAAGAACTTTCACTCTCATATGAGCTTCAATTCGAACTCAATTGAATATGAGATCTGTTAGAGATCAGCATAGAGCGAGTCATATGAGTGTAATGTAACGAGTATATAAATGCTAAGAAAGAAAAGTATCTAGAAGAAAAGAATCGACTATCTATATGACTCAGAAGAACATAAGCTAACTCTGAATAGAGTTGACTTCGAAACAACTCGATAGTCTAGTGACGAGCGATCGACGATAGTCAGAAACATAGTCATCAACATAGTCATCAACATAGCTATCAACATAGATGCGTAGCTAGAATCGTAACAAGATCACTCAAGCTAAAATCGAAGCAGACAAAGCAAAGAATATATTTGAACACATGAAATGATCACTAGCATTGATCAAGCAAGTCTTGACAAGAATCAAAGTCATAATGAAGAAATAGATTGACAAGCATTGAAAGAAAATGATTTATCAGATAAATGACATGATGTTTCTGAATTCTAGAAACATAATGATCTTACAATCGTCAAAGAAGCTAAACGATAAAATGCTAGAATTCTTCAAGATTCTGATCAAGATTGAACATGTTTATTGATTGAAACTATCATCGACTATGAAGATACATTTGAAGTTTGTGTTATGATTTTAATCTTCATCTATTCTTCATCTAGTCTTCATCTGATTTCATTCTAATCAAGTTTAGCGAGAATCTGATCTAGAAGTGATATCATTGAAACTCTGCATCATATGTGTAAGACATCAACTCAATCGAGTCTAGCACAGAACTGAGAAACACATATATAAGAATTGAGTTCTTTTCTGTAGATACTTTTCTTTCTTAGCATTTATCTATTAGTTAAATGACACTTCTATGACTCGCTCTAGATCGATTTCTAACAGTAGATAAATGCTAATCAACTACTCTGCTATCGATATGTAGATGATACGAAATAATCTACTTCTATTCAGAAAATTCGCAAGAGATTCTTTGAATTACTTTCATCAAAACACACATTCAAATTTACTCAAATTTATCAAATCAATCACTCAATCAAATCTATTTATCTATCTTTCTCACAATGACACACGACTTCAAATCAGTCGAGTCACGAACAGCTCATCTGCTTAAAAGCACTGCTAGCAGACGTGTTTTCATTATTTCTTTCAATGCTTCAGCTGAATCTCAGAATGTCACTACTTCATGAGACATCAACACAAGTCAACAACTTCGTCAATGAGCTCATGATCAGTCGAATGAAATCATCAAGATGTTGATCAAGCTAAGAGATCAACGAGACATGACTTTGAAACTGAATGAGCAGTGAATCGTTGTTTAAGTTGAACATGACAAGAGATTAAATCAACTAGAGATCAAACAGATAATCATAGACACTCTAGAAGAGACAAACAAACGCTATCAAGAGAAGATGTTGAATCTTAAGAATAAACTCAAAGAAGTATTGCATTCAGCAAATCAGTCATGATCTCATCAGTCTACTGAATCTCGAGTTTCTACGAAATCTCTATCTTGAGCTTCTATCAAGAACTATACTCGACGAGAATCATCTACTTTATTCAACAACGATCATCACAAGTCTTTCAAGTTTTCAAACTCATTTATATTCACTGACGAAGATGAATCAACATGAGATAGCTGAAGAATCAAGATGAACGACAAGCTTCAGACAAATGTCGATCACTTTGTCGATGAAACTATCTGCATTGTCTATGTGATATCTAGACTAGAAGATGATGCTGCTGAGCATATCTTTGTTCAACGTTTTCATGATGCTTTGCATTCTTACATCTCGATCTACGAGCTATTTGAGCATCTGAAAGAAATATACAATGAACTGAATAGAAATCGAAAGTATCATCACAAGTACAACACTCTGAAACAAGCAGACAAGTCTTTCAATGTCTTCTACTTCAACTTTATGAAGCTATTCAGCTATCTTGATTATGACAATTGCATTCTGATGAATGATCTTCAGAATAAAATCAATAATCGCTTGCAGAACACTCTATCAATCTGTTCAAAGAACTTTACTTCGCTCACTCGCTTAAGAATCTTTCTTCAGAATGTGAATAATAAACAGTGAGTCAACTATCAGCTACGCAGCAAACGTTGCACTGTCATCATCACTGTCATCATCAAAGTCACGATCGTATCTGATAAACGCGCTGCTACTTCATTGTCAGTAACGACTTCGATAATCAATTATGTCAAGTCGACTATCTTTTCTACTTCTGAGTCAGTCAGATCATCTATCATCTGCTATATTTGCAAGATCTCAGATCACTTATTCAAGAACTGTTTTCAAAACAAGATCAACATCTCAACATTTTGTGCATTCATCTTTCATCTACATGAAATCATCATTTCGAAGAATAAAGAGAATGAGAAAATGAATTCTTCTTCAAAGAATAGCGAGGCAAAAAACTAGAGACTTTCATCAAAGACGCGATGAAAGATGTGTTAATTTCTTCAATGATGAGCATGTCAGATGACTCTTTTGCTTCTGAATCTTTGATTACTGAATGTGTACTTTCTAGCAATGAAATTAGTTACTCATTGAAGTCATTGATAAACATCGAAGCTGCTGACTATTCGTTCATTAATGAAGTGATCGCGCAGATTTTTTGTGATCAGTTGCAAATCGAGTCTCTGACTTTGATCAAAGCGAAGTCAATTCGAGAATTTGACAATCATTATGCTAAGAAACACATTATTCATGTCATTTATTTGAATCTAACTGTTCAAGATCATACGATTGACACAGCTTCTAGATTGATCACTCAATTAGATTAACATCAAATGATTCTTGAAAAAACATGAATGAACAAAATTAATCTAGTAATAAATATGCAAATCGATTCTCTTCGATTTTCGAATTTCATCTCTAGTCAGAAATTGATTGTTCTATTCTCAAGTCATAAAACAATCACGAAACAGAAGAGCTTGACTTCAACTCATATACTGAGAAGTCTCTTCACTTTCGTTATCTCTTAACTTAGTCAGAAATCACTCTCTTTCGATCAGTCAAAAGAGAAGTTCATTAAAACGATCAAACAGTCAAAATCATTCAAAGCAGTTTTGTCTAGTGTCAATTCTAAATCGACGTTCAGTTTGAAATCAGCTTTCAGTTCAATCAACATATTCATGATAGAGACAGTTGCATATAGAATGTTAGTCAAACAATCAGACATCAAGATCTTTGCTGTTATCATCTTGAAAATCGATCGACTCATAACTACAGTTGAAAACAAGTCTGAAGAAGTGAATCTGTATGAGCTTTTTCACGCTGAAGTTCTTGAGCAAGTCAAGATCAAGCTTTTCTCTGAATATCACGACTATTTAGATGTCTTCAATCGAGCAATAATCAATCAGCTATCATTGCATCGTTTCTATGATCACAAAATTGAGTTGATTGATGAAGAAACACTCTCGCGAAGCAGACTATATCAGACGTTCAATCACAAGCTTCAGAAGATAAAGAAGTATCTGATCAAACATCTGAACAAAGAATTCATTTTCTTCAGCTTCGCATCATACGTCTCGCTCATCTTGTTCATTGAAAAGAAAGACGAAAGTCTGCGTTTCTGCATTGATTACAGAAAGCTCAATGCTTTGATCAAATGAAATCGCTACTCTTTGTCATTGATAGACGAGACTTTCGCTCGTATACAAGAAAGCAAGTATCTGATTCAATTGAACATCATTGTTGCATTCAACAAGCTACGCATGCACTCAGATAGTGAAGATTTGACTATCTTCATTATCTTCTTCAACTCATACAAATATCATGTAATGTTCTTTGAATTAATCAACGAATCAACGTTCTATCAACATTATATGAACGACGTGTTGTTTGAATATCTACATCAGTTTTGTCAGATTTATCTAGATGACATTATCATCTACAGCAAGATCTTGAAGAAACACAAGCGACATGTACGATTGATTCTGAATAGACTACAAGAAGCTGATCTACAGATAGACATCAATAAATGCAAGTTTCATGTTCAAGAAATCATCTTTTTAGAACTTTTAATGTCAATCGAAAGACTTAAGATGAATTCACGAAAGATGCAAGCAATCGTTGATTGATCTACACTCAATAATCTTACTCAGATGCAGTTCTTCATTGACTTCTGCAACTTTTATCAACGCTTCATCAAGAACTTTTCGAAGATTGTTCATTCAATGATTCAACTCACTCAAAAGAAGATCATATTTGAATGAAATGAAGTCTGTCAGATCATCTTCGATCATATGAAGAGACATATGATCGAGACTTCTATACTACGTCACTTTGATCAAACTCGTGAGACTATTCTTGAAATCAACTCATTCAACTACGTCAACGATGAAGTTCTGTTTCAATATGATGACAAAGATGTTCTACATTCAATTGTCTTCTATAGCAAGAACATGTCTTCTGCTGAATGCAACTACGAAATATATGATAAAGAACTTCTGATCATCATTTGAGCATTTGAACACTGACGACTCAAACTGAAGCTAACTGACATTTCTATCAAGATGTTCATCGATCATCAAGCGCTCATCTCATTGATAAAAGATAAAGAGCTGAGCAAACATCAGATGCATTGAGTTCAGAAGCTAGCTGACTTCAACTTCAAGATAATGTATTGATCTGACAAACAAAACATTAAGATCGATGTATTAACTCGTCGAGCTGACTTCGTGTCTAGAGATCTCGACGATGAACGTGTTTGATATCAAAAAACTACTATTCTGACATTGAATTGAATGAAGATTGTTAATCTAAAGAAGAATAATGATCAATCAATCTATAAACAGATTCTTGAAACTAATGAGATCGACGAGAATTGTACGCTACTTCGCGAAGCAATAGCAAGAGATAAAACACAATATGAAGATATTAAATTGAAGAATTGTTGAACTCAGAATGAAATCTTGTATCATGATAGTCAGCTATGAGTCTCGTTCAATGAGCTTCTACAAATGAATCTGATTCGTGAGATACATAATCAATCATCGATTGATTATTCTGAAATTCTTAGAACAGTGAAGATTATAAAGCGAAATTACTATTGATCTTCTATGCGAAAAACGATAGATCGATATATTCAAAACTGCTACGTATGTCAACGTTCAAAGACATCAAGAAATAAATCAAATGACTTGCTTCAATCTTTATCTATATTTGAACAGCGATGACAAGACATAGCAATGAACTTCATTATTGATCTATCTGATTTGTACGATTACAACGCTATTCTGACTGTCATCTGCAGATTGTCAAAAGAAAGACATTATATCTCTTGCATCATTGATGATAAAGATATCACAGCTGAAAAGACAGCTGAAATGCTGATTCAATGAATATATTGAACTCATGATCTATCAAGCTTCATAGTATCTGATCGAAATTCGCAATTCATCTCTATACTATGAAAGTTTCTTTGCAAACGACTGAACATTTTTCTTTGATTGTTCATCATCTATCATTCTCAGATCAACGATCAAAGCAAACGAGTCAATCATGTTAGAGATCGATCTAGAGCGAGTCATAGAAATGTCATTTAACTAATAGATAAATGCTAAGAAAGAAAAGTATCTACAGAAAAGAACTCGATTCTTATATGTGTGTTTCTCAGTTCTGTGCTAGACTTGATTAGAATGAAATCAGACAAAGACTGATTGAAGAATAGACGAAGACTAGAATCGTGACATTATTTCTCTCTCTTGACTATTCATGTTCGCATGAATGTTGTTTCTTAGTGCGCTTTTCTTGAATATTTGATATAAAAGTCATCAATCATCTCTTGAGCGTTCATAAATTCGTCGTCGTCAGCGTTATATCAGTTGAGATCGTTGTCATAGCTCTTTCATTTGACTCGATATTGAAGTCGTCTTCTATAGCGTCAAGAGTTCAGTATATCATCGATTTTTCATTCATCTTCATCGTTTATCACTATTAATCTCGAAGATTCATTCTTTTGATCAGACAGAAAGTCATCAACGACAGAACGAAGAAGCTCTGAATGAAATACGTCATGTATATGCATAGTCTCTGATAGTTTCAACTTATAGAATGAGTCAACAGACTCAGTGATCTGAAATGAGTCAAGCATCTTGTCATTCAATTTTTTGAAAGATCTCGCTGTAACGATGTTTCATTCGTTCAGAAACATCTTTGATTTGATCTTGTAATTGATCTTCTTTCTATGCTTATTAGCTTGATTCATCATTTGTTTTCGTGTTTTGATCAGAGCTTCACGAGCGAAGATCAAAGTCTTGTTCATTTGTTCAGATATATTCTTGACTCGATTGATCTGCAAGCGTTCGCGAGTGCTTTCATACTCGATGATGTCAGAGTCGAAGCTCATACGAGAATGAAAGTTCTTGTTCATGAAGAAGAAGATCAAGAAGATGACTGATGACAAGACGTTATTGTCAACAAACTCGATCATGAATAGTCACTTAGATCAGTCGTTCTGCATATACGAACAGAAGAATCGAAGATATCGCTTGACGTTCTGATTGACTCGTTCGCTTTGATCATCGATCTGAGAATGATAGATGATGAACAATCGAAGGAAAATGCTCAGTCGTTTGCAAAGAAACTTTCATAGTATAGAGGTGAATTGCGAACTTCGATCAGATACTATGAAGCTTGATAGATCATGAGTTTGATATACTCATTGAATCAGCATTTCAGCTGTCTTTTCAGCTGTGATATCTTCATCATCAGTGATGCAAGAAATATAATGCCTTTCTTTTGACAATCTGCAGATGACAGTCAGAATAGCGTTGTAATTGTACGAATCAGATAGATCAATAATGAAGTTCATTGCTATGTCTTGTCATCGCTGTTCAGATATAAATAGAGATTGAAGCAAGTCATTTGATTTATTTCTTGATGTCTTTGAACATTGACATACGTAGCAGTTTTGAATATATCGATCTATCGTTTTTCGCATAGAAGATCAATAGTAATTTCGCTTTATGATCTTCACTGTTCTAAGAATTTCAGAATGATCGATCGACGACTGATCATGTATCTCACGAATCAGATTCATTTGCAGAAGTTCATTGAACGAAACTCATAGCTGACTGTCTTTGTATAAAATTTCATTCTGAATTCAACAATTCTTCAGCTTGATGTCTTTGCATTGTGCTTCGTCTCTTGCTATTGCTTCGCGAAGTAGCGTACAATTCTCGTCGATCTCATTAGTCTCAAGAACCTGTTTATAAATTGATTGATCATTATTCTTCTTTAGATCAGCGATCTTCATTCGATTCGATGTCAAAATAGTAGTTCTTTGATATTGAATGCGTTCATCATCAAGATCTCTAGGCACGAAGTCAGCTTGACGAGTTAATGCATCGATCTTAATGTTCTGTTTGTCAGATCAATATATTATCTTGAAGTTGAAGTCAGCTAGCTTCTGAACTCAGCGCATCTGTCATTGACTCAGCTTCTTGTCTTTCATCAATGAAATGAGTGCTTGATGATCGATGAACATCTTGATAGAAATGTCAGTCAACTTCAGTTTGAATCATCAATGCTCAAATGCTTGAATGATGATCAGCAGTTTCTTATCGTATATTTCGTAGTTGCACTCAGCAGAAGACATGTTCTTGCTATAGAAAGCAATCGAATGTAGTACTTTTTCATCATCACATTGAGAGAGAACTTCGTCGTTTACGTAGTCGAATGAGTCAGTTTTCAGAATAATCTCACAAGTCTGATCAAAGTGACGAAGTATAAAAGTCTCAGTCATACATCTCTTCATGTGATTGAATGCAGTCTGACAAGTCTCATTTCATTCAAATATGATCTTCTTTTGAGTGAGTTGAATCATTGAACGAACAATCTTCGAAAAGTTCTTGATGAAGCGTCGATAGAAATTGCAGAAGTCAATGAAGAACTGCATCTGAGTGAGATTATTGAGTGTAAATCAATCAACTACTGCTTGTATCTTTCGTGAATTTATCTTAAGTCTCTCGATTGACATCAAAAGTTTCAAAAAGATGATTTTCTGAACATGAAACTTGCATTTATTGATGTCTATCTGTAGATCAGCTTCTCGTAGTCTATTCAAGATCAATCGTACATGTTGCTTGTGTTTCTTCAAGATCTTGCTGTAGATGATAATGTCATCTAGATAGATTTGACAAAACTGATGAAGATATTTGAACAGCACGTCGTTCATATAGTGTTGATAGAACGTCGATTCGTTGATTAATTCAAAGAGCATTACATGATATTTGTATGAGTCGAAGAAGATGATAAAGATAGTCAGATCTTCGCTATCTGAATGCATTCGCAGTTTATTGAACGCGACAATGATGTTCAATCGAGTCAGATATTTGCTTTCTTGTATACGAGCGAGAGTCTCGTCTATCAAGAACAAAGAATAGCGATCTCGTTTGATCAAAGCATTGAGCTTTCTGTAATCGACGCAGAAACGCAGACTTTCGTCTTTCTTTTCAGCGAACAAGATGAGCGAGACGTATGATGTGAAGCTGAAGAAAATGAATTCTTTGTTCAGATGTTCGATCAGATACTTCTTTATCTTCTGAAGCTTGTGATTGAACATCTGATATAGTCTGCTTCGCAAGAGCATTTCTTCATCGATCAACTCAATTTTGTGATCATAGAAACGATGCAATGATAGCTGATCGATCATTGCTCGATCGAAGATGTCTAGATAGTCGTGATATTCAGAGAGAAGCTTGATCTTGACTTGCTTGAGAGCTTCAGCATGAGAAAGCTCATGCAGATTCACTTCTTCAGACTTGTTTTCAGCTGTAATTATGAGTCGATCGATTTTCGAGACAATAACAGCAAAGATCTTGACGTCTGAACGTTTGACTAACATTCTATATGTCGCTGTCTCTATCATTGCTATGTTCGTTGAATCTGACGTCGATTTAGAAATTTTGACGTTAGTTAAAGTCGCGTCACACGATTTTAACTGTTCGATCGAGCTCTTCTTTTGACTGAAAGAGAGTGATTTCTGACTGAATTGAGATGTAACGAAAGTGAAAGATCTCTTTAGTATATGAGTAGAAGTCAAGCTCTTCTGTTTCGTGATTATTCTATGACTTGAAGGTAGAACAATCGATTTCTGACTAGAAATGAAATTCGAAAATCGAAGAAAATCGATTCGCATATCTATTACTAGATCGATTTTGTTCATTCATGTTTTTTCAAGAATCATTTGATGTTGATCTAATCAAGTGATCAACATAGAAGCTGTGTCAATCGTATGATCTTGAACAGTCAGATTTGAATAGATGACATGAGTAATGAGTTTCTTAGCATAATGATTGTCAAATTCTCGAATTGACATCGCTTTGATCAAAGTCAGAAACTCGATTTGCAATTGATCACAAACAATCTGCGCGATCACTTCATCAATGAACGAATAGTCAGCAGCTTCGATGTCTATCAATGACTTCAATGAGTAACTAATTTCATTGCTAGAAAGTACACATTCAGTAATCAAAGATTCAGAAGCAAAAGAATCATCTGACATGCTTGTCGTTGAAGAAATTAACACATCTTTCATCACGTCTTTGATGAAAGTTTCTAGTTTTTTGTCTCGCTATCTTCAAAAGAAGACATTTTCTCATTCTCTTTATTCTTCGAAATGACGATTTCATGTAGACGAAGAATGAATGCATGAGATGTCGAAGTGTTGATCTTGTTCTGAGAGCAGTTCTTGAATAAGTGATCTGAGATCTTGCAGATATAGCAGACGATAGACGATCTGACTGACTCAGAGGTAGAAAAGATAGTCGACTTGACATATTCGATTATCGAAGTCGTCACTGCTGACAATGAAGTAGCAGCGCATTTATCAAGTACGACAGTGACTTTGACGATGACAGTGCGAAGCTGACTGCGTAGCTGATAGTTGACTCGCTGTTTATTATTCACATCTTGAAGAAAGATTCTTAAGCGAGTGAGCGAAGTAAAGTTCTCTGAACAGACTGATAGAGCATTCTGCAAGCGATTGTTGATCTTATTCTGAAGATCGTTCATCAGAATGCGATCGTCGTAGTCTAGATAGCTGAATAGCTTCATAAAGTCAAAGTAGAAGACATTGAAAGACTTGTCTGTTTGTTTAAGAGCGTTGTACTTGCGACGACACTTTCGATTTCTATTCAGTTCATCGTATATTTCTTTCAGATGCTCAAATAGCTCGTCGATCGAGATGTATGAATGCGAAGCGTCATGTCAACGTCAAGCGAAGATATGTTCAGCAGCATCGTCTTCTAGTCTAGATATCACATAGACAATACAGATATTCTCATTATCGAAATGATCGACATTTGTCTGAAGCTTGTCGTTCATCTTGATTCTTCAGCTATTTCATGTTGATTCATCTTCGTCAATGAATACAGATGAGTTTGAAAACTTGAAAGACTTGTGATGATCATTATCGAATAAAGTGAACGAGTCACGTCGAGTATGATTCTTGATAGATTGACGAGATAGAGATTTCGTAGAAGCTCGAGATTCAGTAGATTGACGAGATCGAGACTGATTCGCTGAACGCTGTTTCTTTTTTAGACTCAAGACTTTCTCTCGTAGTTCAACGATAGTCTCTTCTTGAGTGTCTATTGTCATTTGATTGATCTCTAGCTCATCAAGTCTTTTGATGTGATCGACTTGAACATCGATTCATTGCTTGTTGAGTTTCAAAGTCATGTCTCGTTGATCTCTTAGCTCGATCAGCATCTTGATGATCTCGTCTGACTGATCAATAGCTCATTGACGAAGTTGTTGATTCATGTTGATGTCTCATGAGATAGCGACATTCTGAGATTCAGCTGAAGCATTGAAAGAAATAATGAAAACGCGTCTGCTAGCAATGCTTCTAAGCAGACGAGCTGTTCGTGATTCGACTGATTCGAAGTCGCGTGTCATTGTGAGAAAGATAGATAGATAGATTTGATTGTGATAAAGTTAAGTGATTGATTTGATAAATTTGAGTAAATTTGAGTAAATTTGAAGATGTGTTTTGATGAAAGTAATTTGAAGAATTTCTTGCGAATTTTCTGAATAGAAGTAGGTTATTTCGTATCGTCTACACGTCGATAGCAGAGTAGTTGATTAGCATTTATCTACTGTTAGAGATCGATCTAGAGTGAGTCATAGAAGTGTCATTTAACTAATAGATAAATGCTAAGAAAGAAAAGTATCTACAGAAAAGAACTCGATTCTTATATGTGTGTTTCTCAGCTCTGTGCTAGACTCGATTAGAATGAAATCAGGCGAAGACTAGTTGAAGAATAGACGAAGACTAGAATCGTGACAAATCAGAACGTCAAGCGATATCTTCGATTCTTCTGTTCATATATGCAGAACGACTGATCTAAGTGACTACTCATGATCGAGTTTGTCAACAATAACATCTTGTCATTAATCATCTTCTTGACTCTCTTCTTCATGAACAAGAGCTTTCATTCTCGTATGAGCTTCGATTCTGACATCATCGAGTATGAAAGCACTCGCAAACGCTTGCAGATTGATCAAGTCAAGAATATATCTGAACAAATGAACAAGACTTTGATCTTCGCTTGTGAAGCTCTGATCAAAACACGAAAACAAATGATGAATCAAGCTAATAAGCATAGAAAGAAAATCAATTACAAGATCAAATCAAAGATGTTTCTGAATGAATGAAACATCATTACAGCGAAATCTTTCAAAAAATTGAATAACAAGATGCTTGACTCATTTCAGATCACTGAGTCTGTTGACTCATTCTATAAGTTGAAACTATCAGAGACTATGCATATACATGATGTATTTCATTCAGAGCTTCTTCGTTCTGTCGTTGATGACTCTTTATCTGATCAAAAGAATGAATCTTCGAAATCAATAGTGATAAACGATGAAGACGAATGAAAAATCGATGATATACTGAACTCTTGATGTTATAGAAGACGACTTCAATATCAAGTCAAATGAAAGAGCTATGACAACGATCTCAACTGATATAACGCTGACGACGACGAATTTATGAACGCTCAAGAGATGATTGACGACTTTCATATCAAATATTCAAGAAAAGCGCACTAAGAAACAACATTCATGCGAACATAAATAGTCAAGAGAAGAAGATAATGTTACGATTCTAGTTTTCGTCTATTCTTCGCCTAGTCTTCGTCTGGTTTCATTCTAATCAAGTCTAGCAAAAACCTGATCTAGAGATGATATCATTGAAACTCTGCATCATATGTGTAAGATGTCAACTCAATCAAGTTTAGCACAGAGCTGAGAAATACACATATAAGAATCGAGTTCTTTTCTGTAAATACTTTTCTTTCTTAGCATTTATCTATTAGTTAAATGACATCTCTATGACTCGCTCTAGATTGATCTTTAACAGTTTGCATCAAATCTGCTGCAACTAGATTCAAAGAATTCTCTGAATGAACAATGAAATGAATTGTCTGACTCTATAGTGATCGACGACAAAGATGAATGAAAGATGAAGAACATACTGAACTTCAGACACTACGAACGAAATAAACAACTATAATATCGTGTCAATTGAAAAGAATACAACGTCGATCTACATTGATACAACGTCGATGAAAGTGAATTTGAAGAATGTCAGAAGATTGTAAATAACTTTCATGAATGATATTTGAACAAGTCAAGATAGAAATCAACTTAAGAAAGATCAATTGAACTACAGCAATGAGAACATTGCTAGATGAAGAAAGAAAGTAATGTTGTGATCGTGCACTTCAAGTTAGTCTAACATAGATCATGTCAGACTATCATAGACTAGTATAAAGCTGATGTTGACATGCTAGCGATTTAGCGTGTCTTCGTGAGTAAAACTCACGACCTGTTGCATCTTCTTTCTTCTTCAGCTTTGAACTTCTAGTTAGAATACACTTATATGATTCGCTCTATGCAGACTCATAACACTTACAAGATTAAATCTTGATCATAAGTTAAACAATAAATCATGATTGTCAAGCAGCTCAGAATCATCATTGTCAAGTGCATCATCATCATTTTCATCATCATCATTCTCATCATCACTCAGTAAAAAATCTTATAACAAGCAATTTGTCAAAAAGATGTTTCAAAAACAGTTAATAGTAAAGTTGAGAACTGATGATAAAAAGATGAAGCTCATTAAAGTAAGTTTGAAACTTACTAAATTGCAAAAAGAATTGCAAAAGTAATTTCAAAGACGCTGATTATATATTAGAATGTTTGACTCATTGAATCAGCTCATGTTATCAATGTCATCATAAAAAGTGATTTTATTAAGCTTAAGAAAATGCGAAAATATTGCAAAGAAACTGTGATACTTTGTGAAATTCATCAATATCAAAAAACAATCAACTTACTTATTTTAAAGCTGTTGTTTCAGCATGTAATTTGCAAAGTATATCATGAATTAATTGAAATCAATCTTCGCTTTTAATCAAAAGTTATAAAGATATTGCAGAAGATGACAAAAGCATGACTGATTGCAATGTACAAAGATTAGTTTCATGATCAATTTTGCAATCAATTTTATAACTGATTTTGCAATTGATTTTGCGATTCAAATACTGATTACTTAACAGACATTAATCTTTGCGCAATTTATGCAAAGTATGTAATCATTCAAGCGAAGAATATGAGATTAATTTTTCATGTCACGAATGAAAAGTTTATATTTGAAGCTTGTTTAAATTACATGATGAAGTAAATAATCATGTTACTATGCAATCAGAATGCAACGTTGTCACAAGACAAATAAATAGTAAATACAATTTTTGCACTGTCACACTGTTGATGATACTATTGCTTTCACGCATAATTCAAGTTAATTCTTACTGCTTTTGTTAATAACTTTAATTTTTTTTTCTTGAATGTAAAGTTAATTGATTAACTACTTGTATGCATGAGATTTCAGCGCAAACGAGATTTTTGCACACGCTAACTAAAACTATTTATATTGATGTCATTTTAGCACGTCAAATTCTGTTACGAGCGTATCAAGACTGAACAAGGCTGAAGCTTTAATCAATTTGCAATGCATGCTAGCAAGTATTTGCCAGAATCGTGTCTAGATGATACAATCAATGAAGATCAGAATTGATAGTGCTTGATCTTTAAAGATAACTATAACTGAATATTAAAAATACAGAAGAAGATTGATACAAAAGCTTCTATTTATATAATGTTCAGAGACTGTGCTAGACTTGAAAGAAATGTGTTTGTAACATGAAAAGAAAATGATGTAGATGAACAAGATGTTGATGAAAGAAAAGAATGTTGAGAAAGAAAAAGAGTGTTGAGTCATATCTGAGTCAAATCTGAGTCAGATCTAGATCAAATCTCGACTAGATCATTGACTAGCTCTAATCAGTCTTGATATGCTTGTAACATTACTCTTCTCTTCGAAAATTCATGTTTGCATGAATGTAGTTTCTTTGCTCACTTTGATTGATAGTTATTTCGATATTTAGCGCGATTTGCTTGAATATAGCTTATGAAATTCATTCAAAACTTTCTCTGAGTCATTGAATTTCTCTTTATCGACATAGTATTATTCGTCGTTTCTATCTAGATCTTTTTATTTGACTTTGTACTGTATTTGATCTTGATAGCATCTGAAGTTCAATATATCATTTATTTCTCAATGTTTATCATCTTTAATAGTGATTAATCTGAGTGATTCTGAATGTTGTTCTGATAGAAAATCTTCTGAATATGATCGTAGTAGCTTTGAGCTGAATATCGAATGCAAATGCTTCATGCTGACTGATAAATGAAGATGATAGAAGATATTTATTTTAACAGTGATTTGATAGAGATTTAACTGTTTATTTTTCAAATCTTTGCAGAGTCTCGTTGTCTTGATGTTTCTGAAAGATAGTCAAACTCAGTTTTCTACTTCATATGTGACGTTTTGTCTATGTTTATTGATCTGAACTTCAATGATCAGCTTCGTCTTTTTCAATTGTTGATGATCGAAGCTCAGTAACTCTTTCATTCAAATGATAATATCATTTGCTTTTTTAGCTTCAAGTCGTTCACAAGTTGTTTTGTAATCAGTCGTATCTGAATTGAAACTCATTTGAGAGTGAAATTCTTTATTGAAGTAGAAAAGAATCATTGAAGTGATCGAGAAGATATTGAAATTGTTGCTGAATTTCATCATAAATATTCATTTAACTCAGTCGTTCTGCATGTAATTGCAGTAGATTCTAAGTTTGCGTTCAACGTTCTGATTGACTTGTTTCGATTGATCATTGATTTCAGAATGATAGACTGTGAATAGACTAGCTGTGATTCTCAGTCGCTTGCAAAGACTTTTTCACATAGTTGATATGAATTGAAAGTCTCTGTTCAAAACAATAGAACTGAGTAGATCATGCAGTTGATAGACGTTTCATAGCATGATTCAAATCATTTATTCAACTGAGATGTCATCGTCTTCTTAATGACAGAAAACATAGTGATGTTCTTTGATGAGATGACATATGATTGTGCAAATGATGTTATAGTCTTCTGACAAAGATAGTTCAGTGATGAAGTTCATAGCTATATCTTTTCAGCGTTTCTGTGAAATCGAAAGAGAATGATGAAGTTCATTGATGCTATTTCTAGAAGCTTTGCTTTGCTGACAAGCATGATAGTTTCAAATGTATCATTGAATAGTAGCTTGATGATCTGATCAATAGTAGAAACGTTGAACTAGATCAATGATTCATTTATTGTCAAGATGAGAGATTAAAGATTGATCATGCACTTCTTGTAGTAATTTCGTGTGCATGTTCTCAGAGACTCACAGTAGATCTTTTCTAAATAGAACATCGTCAATGATTTCGCAGTTCTTCAGTTTAGTGATATGAAATTTGAGTTTGTTCTCATTCATAGCTTGTTTATATTCACTGCAGAGCTAATCTGTTTGATTGATCATATGTACTCGTTGATAGAGATTTGCTTTTGATTCAACAGATAAAACATCGACTTTATCGAAGATCAGAATAGTTTGAAAATGATCTTCAAGACGCTGAGCTGATTCAGAGATGTTTACTAAAGACATTCTGATTAGAGCATCAACTTTAATGTTTATTTTGCCTGATTTAAAGATGATCTGAAAGTTGAACTTTGATAAAATGTTCAGATAGTTGACTTGTTGTCAACTCAACTGTTTGTTTTTCATAAAGATCTTCAAAGTCTGATGATCGATGAACATCTGAATGAGTAGTTCAATGCATTTCAGCTTGAATCATCAGTGTTCGAAGCATTGAATAATGACTAGCAGTTTCTTATCATAAATATGATAATTGATTTCAGCGAGAATCATGCTTTTGCTGTAGAAAGTCATCGAATGAAGAACTTTCTCATCATCATACTGAGATAGTATTTCATCTTTTACATAGTTCAAAGCATCGATCTTCAGAATAGCTTGTCATTTGAGATCAAAGTGACGAAGTACTGAGATTGAGCTGACTTGTTTCTTTAAATTGTCAAAAGCTTGAACACAAATCTCATTTCAAACAAAAGACGTGTTCTTTCTAGTCAGCTGAGTGAATGATTTAACTAGCTTCAAGAAGTTCTTAATGAAACGATGATAGAAGTTAACAAATTTCACGAAGCTCTGAATTTCTTTTAAATTGATCAAAGTGATTCAGCTGACTATGACTGTCATCTTGCTGAGATTCATACAAAGATCTAGTTCTGATACGATGACTTTTAGAAAGACAGTCTCTTCTACATTAAATTTGCACTTTCGAATATTCATCTGCAGTTCAGCTTTGTTACGATTCTAGCTACGCATCTATGTTGATAGCTATGTTGATGACTATGTTGATGACTATGTTCATGACTATCGTCGACCGCTCGTCACTAGACTATCGAATTGTTTCGAAGTCAACCCTATTCAGAATTAGCTTATGTTTTTCTGAGTCATATAAATAGTCGACCCTTCTCTTCTAGATACTTTTCTTTCTTAGCATTTATATACTCGTTACATTACACTCATATGACTCGCTCTATGCTGATTTCTAACAAGCTTCACGTAGTCATCTCAATACTAGTTTGACGTGATCTCTATGTTTCTTTCTCATTTTGCTATAGATGAGAATGTCATCTAGATAGACTTGACAAAAGTCGTTCAGAAAGTTTCATAAAACATCATTTATATATTGCTGAAAGAAGATCAATTCATTAGTCAGTTTGAATGATAACATCTTATATTTATATGCTTTTAAAGCAGTGATAAAAGTGATGTAATTCTCGTTATTGAGATGCATTTGAAGTTTGTTGAACGTTGATATGATGTTCAATCTAGTCAGATGCTTGCAATTCACTATTTTATCAATGATCTTATTTATCAACGATAGAGAATATCTATTTCTTTTGAAAATGACATTTAGCTTTTGATAGTTTACGCAGAATCGAAAATCTTCATTTGCTTTAAGAGCGAATAAAATCAAAGAGAAATAGAGAGTCTGACTGAGAGTGATGAATTTTTTTGACAGATTCTCGTTCAGATACTTCTTTACTTTCAGAAGTTTGACAAAGAACATTCAATATGCTTGACAGCAAGAGAATGTTGAATCACTAGTGAGCTCGATTTTATGATCATAGAAGCGATGAGAAAGTAGTTTATTCAATTGAGCTCGATCAAAAACATCTAGAAACTCATGATATTTTGAAGACAGCTTCGCTTTAATGTCTTTTAAATTCTGAGTTATTTCATTGATTGAAAAGACGTTTAAAGCGTTCAAATTACACTGAGTATTGTACGTGATTTCTCTATTGATGTTCATCATGAATAAAGCAAAGACTTCAATCTTGTTCTTCTTTGAATGATTCAACAGTGTTTTAAACGAAGCGATGTTTATGCTTTGAATCGAGAATGACTCTTTCTGAGCAGTGATTGAAACGAGTCGTTTGAGCATTGTAGAGATCTTAGTCTGAGTGATTGAAGAAGACGAAGTTGATCGCAGTCAACTTGAATGCTTTGAATTGAGCGAGATCGAAAAAATCGAAATAGAAGTATTCAATTGATTCGAAAAAACAATGATGTCGTTTTGCATATTCAGTAATATTTCGTTTTTGTTCATTCAGAGCTTACTCAATATGACTTCATGATAATCGATATCAGCTATCAACATTGATACAGTCAATTTCTTATAACTGTCAATGATGAGATTGAATAGAATTTTATGAGTGATTGTCTTCTTAAATATCTTTTCATCATAATCTTTTATTAGCTTCTCTTTTGCCAGTGATATAGATTGAATTTTCAGTTTCTCGCATACTTTATTGACTAGATTGAAATGTATGATCGTGTAGACGACTGAATCACTGTCTATTAGAGAACAAAGACTGAAAGATCGTTTCTGAGAAATGAGATGAGCGTCAATTAGAAACGACTTTTCAAAGTAATTCTCTTTCGATAGAATTTCGTCTAGTTTGCACAAAGATATAATCTCTATTTCTTTGATGACTTTTGAAGAGATGACTAGTTTTTTGAATCGAAATTCAAATCAAAATTGAAGCGATGATATTCTTTGTTCACTGCACTGATTTTAGTAGATCGATCAAGACACTTCTTAGAGCTATGATTTGATTTATGACATATGAAACAGCTTTTGACTAGAATGTTTGCTTCTTTGACGTTAGTTAAAATCGCGTCGCGCGACTTTAGATGATCAGACTTCGAGTGATCAACTGATTGAGTGACAACAGTCACTCTATGAAAGATAGTCTTTGAAACGTCATTAATGCATTTGAGCTTGTTCTTGATCTCTTGAATGACTCGCTGATCATTATTCAAATGAATCAGGTAGAAACGAATTTCTTTTAAAGAATCAGATTGAACTAGTTGATCTACTCAAATGAATCAAAGATGAGAATGTATTTTATCTTTCAGATCAACAATCAGTTGCTTTTCGTGATAGTCTAGATAGAAAGATAGTCGTTGAAACTGAGTATAGAACTCGCTGAATTTCTTTGATTCTTGAATCAAGTTGTAGTATTTTCTACAAAAGTTGACTTTCTTATTTGAATCATCGAACAATTGAGCTAGCTCTTTCAAAAAATCTTTGATGATTCTATAGAGATTAACACAATCATGTTCACGTCTAGCTTGAGTGATTTCTGCTGCGTCATCGAATAATTTAGAATGTACATAGCTCAATTTGACTCGTTCATTAGAAAAGAGATCGACGTTGATCTCTAGTTTATTCTGAATTTTTTCGTATCAGTTCTTTCAAGTAGAGTTCTTTTCATCAGTAAACAGCGAAGAATCAGGTATTTTTTGAGATCTAAAACGCTCAGAGTAGATGAAATCAGAAGAAGTGTTTTCTTTAGTTTGAAGTCTTGTCTTTAACTCTTTGATTTCGTCTTCTTGTTGTTTATCTAACTCGTAGAGTCGATCTGTTTCTTTATCAAGAGCTAGACTTCAAGTCTTTCAGATTTCGTAGAACATGAGAAATATTATCATTTCAGCGAATGATTCGTCATCTTCATGAATGAATGACGCAGCACTTGATGATTTCGTTCGTGATTTCAATAAATCAGCATCAGAGTTTTGAGAGAAATGAGTTCAAAATTTCTCAGAACACTCTTCAGTAGATGAACGACTAGACATGATGAGATTTGTTTGAAAGAAAGTTGAATGAATGACGATGCTCGACGATTGAAGAAGAAAGACGTATGAGATGAGATTCAATCTTCAACAAAGAAGATGAGATTTGTTTATTGAGTGATTTGATTGATTCTCTAGCAAACAACGAAGATTCTTTATCATTGAATCTATCGATCGATTTGATTCTTGAGCAATTCACAAAGATTCTTTATCGTGATTCTCATAATTGAGTGAACTTTGCATACTTAATGAGTGATAAGTAGTCTAGCAATTCAAACAGTCTTGTCGTTGATTCTATTCAACTCTCTAGTGTTGTTCTGTCTTTCGATTGTCATTGATCATCAGATAAATGAATTTCTTTAAACTCGTTCTGTTTAGATGAGTATGTTGAATGAGTAATGAGATCAGTATCATATGATTAACGAATTCTTAATATAATGTCAGAATCGTGTCTAGATGATACAATCAATGAAGATCAGAGTTGATAGTGCTTGATCTTTAGAAATAGCTATAACTGAATATTAAGAATACAGAAGAAAATTGATACAAAAGCTTCTATTTATGTAATGTTCAGAGACTGCGCTAGACTCGAAAAAGATATGTTTGTAACATGAAAAGAAGATGATGTAAATGAACAAGATGTTGATGAAAGAAAAGAATGTTGAAAAAGAAAAAAGTGTTGAGTCATATCTGAGTCAAATCTGAGTCAGATCTAGATCAGATCTCGACTAGATCATTGACTAGCTCTAATCAATCTTGATACGCTTGTAACAGTACTTTGCATAATGATTAGAATTAATCAATGATTTAGTCGAGATCTGATCTAGATCTGACTCAGATTTGACTCAGATATGACTCAACATCTTTTCTCTTTTCTAGTATCTTCTAATCAGCTTCTATTGTCTTCTAAATAAACACACTTCTTTGTGTTACGAGTAGTCAACAAATTTCTATGACAAACACATTTCTTTGTGTCACAAACATCTTTCAAATCAACATCTTTCTTGTATTTCAACACGTCTTCTTTGAGACTAACGTCGATCTGAGTAACTACTATATAGAGTGTGTTTTTCTTATCTTTTGTATCTTCTTTCTTCTGTATTCTTAAAGTCTTAGTTATAACTATCTCTATCGATCAAACATTTTAGTCATGCATGCACTCTGATTAGTTTCTACACATGATTTCAACATTACTTTAAGAATTCATTAATCACATGATACTGATTTCTATACTCATTCAAATTCACTCAACTGACAATGAAATGAGTATAAAGAAATTTGTGTATCTGATGATCAACGACATCGAAAGACAGAACAACATCAAGAAATCAATAGAATCAACGAGAACATATGATTATGTGATTGCTAGAGAATTTATGTTGAAATCGTGCCTAGAATCTAATCACACTGCAGCGAGATAGTGCGTAGCTGAATAGAATGTTTGATCAATAGAGGTAGCTCTAACTAGAAAACTAAGAATACAGAAGAAAGAAGACAGTTTCGAGCTGTATCTATAGTAGAGCGAACAAAGAAACGAAGTAGTCGATTTGCTAGAGCTCAAATAGATGAAATGTTTCAGCATATTTCGATTCGAAACATCGTTGTTCCTTGTTCACATATCGAAATCTTTAAAGTCTATTGACTAGACTCTATTCAATGTCGACACGCTTCGTAACAATCTATCGCTCAGTCAATAGCATCAGTTCAAATCGATTAATAGAATCAACGATAAAGAATCTTCGTTGATTGCTTGAGAATCACAAAAAAATTCTCTCAAATCAGCAACACTCTTCTTTGAAGACTAAACACTTTAACAAATGATCTCACTATCTACTATCGAGCATCATCATTCGCTCAATCATCAAAATCTTCATCATGATTCAATCATCTGTGAATACTTAACTCGATCTCTTTAAGAGTAATCAAAGCTTTGATTCAATCATTTATTTCAAGTTATCTTCTTGTTTATCAAAATTTCTTAGAACTGACTTTGTACAAAAACATCATCAATTCATGTTTCATTCTCAGACACTTGATGAATTTCTGAAAGTCTCTACTTTCTGAAATATCAAAAATGTAGAACAGCTACAACACTGAATCGAACAAGACTCAGAAGTTTTTCTAGAAGATTTAAACAATTTTCGAACTCAACAAGATCTAAATGTAGAAGCTTGTGAGTTATTTGATAAAATACTCAGCGAACAAATATGAAAGACTCGTTTCAAGAAAATTGATTGAGCAAAAGAACAATTGAATCTAAATCTTAAAAAGCTTCAAGATCAGCTGATGAAACTACAACATCGACTGCAATTGACTAAAGAAGATACTTCTACTTCTTTCATCATGTTCAATTCATTCAAGCGATCTCAAAAGCTTTCGAATTCATCTCTGTTTACTGATGAAAAAGAATCTATCTGAGATGATTGACAAGAAAAGATTCGTGACAAGCTAGAAATCAACGTTGATCATTTCGACAATGACAAAGCTATACTAGTCTACGTTCATTTTTGAATCAGCGAAGACGCAGTCAAAGTCACTCTAGTCAGACATCAGCGAGATTCATTGAACTTTTATTCAACGATCAATGATCTACTAAATGAACTTGCTCAGCTTTATGATGATTCTGACAAAGAGACAAACTTTCGAAGAAAATATGCTAATCTCATTCAAGAAAAGAGCAAATTCAACGACTTCTATTCAATATTTCAACGTCTGTTCTTTTATTTAGAGTATCATGAAAAGCAATTGATCATCAATTTACAAGACAAGATAGTTTATCATCTTCATGCAGCTTGAAGTAGTCAGCTGATTCAGTCAGAATCTCTCAATGAAATTCATAGTTATCTGATTCATTTGAACAATGAGCATCGAGTCATGAATGACATCAAAGAAAAGAAATCTTTGATCAAAGTCAGAAAGCAAGTCATCTTTGCTGAGAAACGAGATTCATTGAACTTCTATAGAAAGATCAAAGTCACTACACTCGTCAATCATTCAAAGTCGTATGACGTGATTTTAACTAGCATCAAAAACATTGATCTACAAGCTGAAATCTGTTTCATCTGTCACAAATCAGATCATACTTTTAGAGAGTGCTCTGATTGATTAAAAGTCAATGCATTAGAAGATGATGAGTTTGATTGATTTACATTAAACTCTGAGTTCAATTTTGATTCAAAAAACTAACTATCTCTTTCAGAATCATTGAAGAGATAGAGATTATATCTTTGTGCAGTCAAATCGAAGTTCTATTGAAAGAAAACTATTTTGAAAAGTCATTTCTGATCAATGCTTCTTTTATCTCTCAGAGCAATTCTTTCAGTCTTCGCTCTTTGATAAATAGTGATTTCATCATCTACATGCTAATACATGACAAGCTAGTTGATAAAGTATATCAGAAACTTGAAATACAATTTATATCACTAGCAAAAGAGAAGTTAATACGAGACTATGATGAGAAGCTAGTTAGAAAGATTATTACTCATAAAATTCTACTCAATCTCATGATCGAAAGTCATAAGAAATTGACTGTGTCAATGCTGATAGCTGATATTGAGCATTATGAAGCTATATTGAGCAAACTTTGAATGAACAAAAATGAAATATTATTGAACATGAGACATGATACTATCGTATTTTCTGATCAATTAAATACTTCTATTTCAGTTTTTTTGATCTCGTCAAATACAAAGCACTCAAGTTGATCGCGATCAACTTCGATCTCTTTAGCAGCTCACAGCAAGATCTTTAAGATGCTCAAGCACTCAGTTTCATTCATTCAGAAAGAGTCATTCTCGATTCAAAACATAGATGTCATCTTTTTTCAAGCACTAGTAAAATGAAAGAAAAAGAATCAGACAGAGATTTTTGCTATGTTCATTGAAGACATCGATAGAAAAATCGTCTACAATACTCAATGCAAACTAGATGTCATAAACGTCTTCTCAATCAATGAAATGACTCAGAATCTAGAAGATATTAAAGTCAAGCTATCATCGAAATATCAGAATTTTCTAGACGTCTTTGATTGAGCTCAAGCAGACAAGCTATCATCTCATCATTCATATGATCATAAGATAGAGCTTACTAGTGATGCAACATCACTTTGTTGTCAAGCATATCAAATGTCTCTCTACAAGCTTCAGAAAGTAAAGAAATATCTAAATGAGAATCTTTTCAAAGAATTTATAATTTCTAGCAAAGCTTCGTATTTCTCACTCATTCTGTTCATCTTGAAAGCAAATGAAGATTTATGATTCTGCGTTGACTATCGAAAACTCAATGCTATTATCAAAAGAAATCGCTATTCTCTATTGCTCATAGATGAAGTAATTGACAAAATAGTTGATTGCAAACATCTGACTCAATTGAATATCATTTTAACATTCAACAAACTATGAATGCACTCTGATAATGAGAACTACACTATCTTTATTATTGCGTTAGAAGCATATAAATCAAAGATGTTATCTTTTGAACTTATCAATGATTCTGTCTCGTTTCAGCAGTATATGAATGATGTTCTTTGAAACTTTCTAAATGACTTCTGTCAAGTCTATCTGAACGACATTCTAATCTACAGCAAAACTCAACAAAAACATCAACAACATGTCAAAATGATATTAGATCATCTATGAGAAGCTAATTTACAAGTAAATATTCAAAAGTGCAAATTCAATGTAGAAGAAACTGTCTTCTTAAAAATCATAGTTTCAGAACAAAGTCTTTGCATGAACTCTATCAAAGTGAAAGTCATAGTCAACTGAGCTACGTTGATCAATTTAAAAGAAGTTCAGAGCTTCGTAAAATTTGTTAACTTCTATCGTTATTTCATTAAAGACTTCTTGAAGCTAGTCAAATCATTCACTCAGCTGACTAGAAAAGATACATCTTTTGTTTGAAACAAAGTCTGTGTTCAAGCTTTTGATGATCTAAAGAAACAAGTCAGCTCGACTTCAGTCTTACGACATTTTGATTCAAAACAACAAACTATTCTGAAAATCAATGCATCTGACTACGTCAAAGATGAAATACTATCACAGTATGATGATGAGAATATTCTTCACTCAGTAGCATTCTACAGCAAGAGCATGATTCTCGCTGAATGCAATTATCATATTTATGACAAAAAATTGCTAGTCATTATTCAATGTTTTGAACATTGAAGACTTGAGCTTGAATGCATTGAACTATTCATTCAGATATTCATTGATCATCAGACTCTGAAGATCTTCATGAAAAATAAGCAGTGAACTTGACATCAAGTCAATTATCTAGACATTCTATTTGAGTTCAACTTTCAGATTATATTTTGATAAGACAAAATGAATACTAAAGTTGATGCTTTAATCAGAATGTCTCTGATTGACATCTCTGAATCAACTCAGCGTACTGAAAATTGCTATCAGATCATTCTGACACTTGATAGAGTAAATGTTCTAGCTATTGAATCTGAAGTTGATCTCTATCAATGAGTAAAAGATGTCAACAAGATGAATGAGCTTTGCAATGAGTATAAACAAGCTATAAGTGAAAACAAGCTTAAGCTACATAGCATTGAATTGAAGCACTGCAAGATTGTTGACAATGTTCTATATAAAAAAGATCTACTGTGAGTTTCTGAGAATATGCATATGAAATTACTAAAGAAAATTCATGATCAGTCTTTCATCTTTCACTCTGACAATCAAAGAACTACTGATCTAGTTCAACATTTCTACTATTGATCAGATCATTGAGCAACGATTAAACATTACATTCAAAACTGTCATGTTTGTCAACAAAGCAAAACATCTAAAGATAGTATCAATGAACTTCTTCATTCTCTATCAATTTCACAGAAACGCTGAAAAGATGTAGTTATGAACTTCATCATTGAACTATCTTTATTGAAAGATTATAACGTCATTTGCACAGTCATATGTCATTTCATCAAGAAACGTCACTATGTTCTCTGTCATTGAGAAGACAATGACATCTCAGTCGAAGAAACGATTTGAATCATGCTATGAAACGTTCATCGACTTCATGATCTATCTAGTTCTATTGTTTTGAACAGAGACTTTCAATTCATATTCACAATGTGACAAAGTCTTTGTAAGCGACTAAGAATCACAGCTAGTTTATCAACAGTTTATCATTCTGAGATCAATGATCAATCGAAACAAGCTAATCAAGATGTTGAACGCGAATTAAGAATTTACTGCAATTACATGCAGAACGACTGAGCAAAATGACTATCAATGATAAAATTCAGCGAGAATTTCAATATCTTCTCGATCATCTCAATAACTTCATTCTACTTCAATAAGAATTTTCACTTACGAATGAGTTTCGATTCAGATACGACTAACTACAAAACTATTCATGAGCATCTTGAAGCTAGAAAAGCAGATGATATTATCATTCAAATGAAAGAGCTTCTTATCTTCAATCATCAGCAATTGAAAAAGACGAATCAGATCATTGAAGCTCAGATCAATAAACATAGACGAGACGTCATTTATGAAGTAAACGACTGAGTTTGATTATTCTTTAGAAACATAAAGATAACTAGATCATGTAAGAATTTGAAAGACAAACAGCTAGAATCTTATCAAATCACTGTCAAAGTTGAGATTTTCTATCATCTTTGTTTATCAATAAACATGAAGCAGCTGCATTCAATGTTCAGTTCAAAGCTATTACGTTCTTGTTTCGATGACTTCTTATCAAAACAGCATTCAAAATCATTTAGATTTCTTACTATTGAAAATGATGAGCATTGAAAGATAGATGACATTTTGAACTCTAGATGCTATTGAGATCAAATACAATACAAAGTCAAATAAACGAGACTAGATTGAAACAACGAATGATACTATGTCAACAAAGAAGAATTCAAGAACTCAGAAGAAGTTCTAGTTGAATTTTATAAGCTCTATTCAGACAAGTCACACTAAATTGAAAAACAGTGAAAAAAAATTTGCGTTTCATTTGTTCTATTCATGCAAACATGAATTTTTAAAGAAAGAAGTGATGTTACGAGTGTATCAAGACTGAACAAGGCTGAAGCTTTAATCAATTCACAATGCACATTAGCGAGTACTCTGCATAATGATTAAAGTTAGTCAACGATCTAGTTAAGATCTGATCTAGATCTGACTCAGATTTGACTCAGATATGACTCAGCATCTTTTCTCTTCTTTAACATCTTCTAATCAGCTTCTATTGTCTTCTAGACAAACACATTTCTTTGTGTTACAAGTAGTCAACAGATTTCTATGACAAACACATTTCTTTGTGTTACAAACATCTTTTGAATCAACATCTTTCTTGTGTTTCAACACGTCTTCTTTGAGACTAGCGTCGATCTGAATAACTACTATATAAAGTGTGTTCTTCTTGTCTTTTGTACCTTCTTTCTTCTGTATTCTTAAAGTTTTAGTTATAACTATCTCTATCGATTAAACATTCTAGTCACGCACGCACTCTGATTAGTTTTTAGACATGATCTCAACAAATTCTAACTATTTGTTGCTAATTTTTCTAGATTAAAGTGCGTGAAAATTCAGTTTGCGCGAAAATCTTGTGCATACAAGTAATTATTCTATTTTTAGAAATTGAGTTTGAATTCAGTTTGCATGAAAACTCTGTGCATATGAGTAAGTATACTATTTTTAGAAATCAAGTTCAAGCAATTCAACTTAATTTTGAATTGAGTTTGAGTTAAGAGAAGTCAACTCAATCTCAATCTGAACTCAGAATTGAGTTGAGTTGATTTCTTTCAACTCAACTCAACTCTAACTTGATGACAGATTTAATTGAGCATTGAATCAAGAAGACTATCAACACTCTGAATATACATCAAAATTCAAGTCAAAGAAATTGCACATGAATTTAATGTATCTTTGCAGAGACTATGATTCAGACTAGCTGATCATTCACTCGTCTCAGCAATGCAAGAATTGCATAATAGAAAGCTGAAGTCTGATAAGTTAACTCTACATACATATCAAAAGATTGAATGATTTGAGTCTATTAATGTGTTTCAGTCTCTGAAACATTGACATTCAAAAGTTGTTAACGAAGTAATTCAAATGAGTCACGAAATCTTTATCAAAATCAAATTTCTAGCTGCTTTTAACAAGTT
>JAABUT010000927.1_pt1 | contig 38780 bp, 38 predicted proteins | sample 5559281 | NCBI WGS metagenome assembly JAABUT01 (sample SAMN10711880, study PRJNA513359) | rock metagenome | isolation source: Antarctica rocks | place: Antarctica: Victoria Land, Ricker Hills nord | collected 2016-01-04 | reverse complement strand
CACTCTCCCTCGCTTCTTGCTCACACTTTTCCACCAATGTCTTCCCAACGCCTTTAGCCCTGGGATCGCTCCGGGATGCTATGAGAAACCAAAGATATAGCTCTGGCTCCTCAGCCGCCGGAATGAACTCCGGATGCGATCGCTCCGAAGAGTAAGCCACGAGGCCTAAGATCTTGTTGTCTGAATGGCTGGTGGCGACGAGGAATTTACATTGCTGTATGGTTCAATACACACATTCTCAGCTGAACGAGCTAAGCATATACGATCGAAACCTGCCCTTTGAGACCGATTCACAGATATGACTAAGCCCGCAATTCCCCGGAAAGTATAATCGAATTGCACCAACCTCAATAATCCTCTTCATACGCGCGATAGTTTTCTCATCATCTTGCAGAGGCTCGGAGCCCCACTGAGCGGAAAGCCCCTTTGAAGTCAGCCAGGCAATAGACTCGTCGAAAAGGGAGAGGCAGGTTGGGAGGAGGGTTGGGGACGTGGAAGGGAGAGCGGAGATGGTGTAGGGTGGCGTGGATGCCGAGATGGGATTCATCACGTATCTCGGCTTTCTTGGTATACGAGGACACGAGGGCAGATAGGCATGTAGATATATTGACTGAACTATCTAGTAGGTAGGAACTACGGAGGAAGGAAGAAGTGGGAGGAAGGATAAATACCCCTAGCGCTAAGCCTGCTTCGGCCGGAGCGGAAATAACTAACCACCGGGGTATACGTATGTGAATACGTATGTGCATACGTACCCCGTTTCCAACAGGCTGAGGTCGGAATGGGGTGATAGTAACAGAGGTACCTCAGAGCGAGGATGCAGGTCGGCAGACCAACACTAACGGTTGAGGTACCAACGCTAACGTTTTGCGCTAGGCTTCCCGCCGCACGGCTGAGCCATTTCAAAATTTCCATGGTTCGTTGAACTCTTTCCCATTCAACCATCAATCACTAATACACAATCAATACTAAATTGATCTTGAATTAATAATTCTGAAATTTCAATTGACAGACAAGTTACACAACTTGTCAATTTCAAATGTAAATTATGTGATCAATTGTTGATTGATCTAGTATTATTTATTAATTGATAATTAATTAATTATTTACATCATTAAGTTTTCTTTTCATAAAACTTATTGATTGTTTATCAATAATTAATCAGTCATTTTATCTTAATAAGTTTTCAAGTTCTGAATTGTTAAAAGTTGATCTAGAGTGAATCATAAAGATGTCATTTAACTAATAAATAAATGCTAAGAAAGAAAAGTATCTACAGAAAAGAACTCAATTTTTATATGTATATTTCTCAGCTTTGTGCTAAACTTGATTAAATTGATGTCTTACACATATGATGCAGAAACTCAATGACATCATCTTTAGATCAGATTCTCACTAGACTCAATTAGAATGAAATCAGATGAAGATTAATTAAAGAATAAATGAAAACTAAAATTATAATATTACTTCTTCTTCTTAACTATTCATGTTCACATGAATGTTGTTTCTTAGTGCGCTTTTCTTGAATATTTGATATGAAAGTTGTCAATCATCTTTTGAATGTTCATAAATTCATCATTATCAGCGTTATATCAGTTGAAATCGTTGTCATAGCTCTTTCATTTAACTCAATATTGAAGTCATTTTTTATAACATTGAAAGTTCAGTATATCATTGATTTTTTATTTGTCTTCATCGTTTATCACTATTGATTTCAAAGATTCATTCTTTTGATCAAACAGAAAATCATTAATGACAGAATGAAGAAGTTCTGAATAAAATACATTATGTATATGCATAGTCTCTGATAGTTTCAACTTATAAAATAAGTCAATAGACTCAATGATCTGAAATGAATTAAGCATCTTGTCATTCAATTTTTTGAAAGATCTCACTGTAATGATATTTCATTCATTCAAAAACATCTTTGATTCAATTTTATAATTAACTTTCTTTCTATGTTTATTAACTTGATTCATCATTTGTTCTTGTGCTTTGATCAGAGCTTTGCAAGCGAAGATCAATGTTTTATTCATATAATCAAATATATCTTCAACTCAAGCAATCTGCAGATGTTCACAAATGCTTTCATACTCAATGATGTCAGAATTGAAGCTCATATGAGAATAAAAGTTCTTGTTCATGAAGAAGAAAATCAAGAAAATGACTGAAAACAAGATGTTATTATTAACAAACTTGATCATAAGTAGTCACTTGAATCAATCATTCTGCATGTATGAACAGAAGAAACAAAGATATCGCTTAACATTCTGATTGACTTGTTTGCTTTGATCATCAATTTAAGAATGATAAATGATGAATAATTGAAGAGAAATGTTCAATCATTTACAAAAAGACTTTCAAAGAATGAAGATGAACTGAGAATCTTAATTGAATACAATAAAGCTTGATAAATCATGAGTTCAATATACTTATTGAAGCAACATTTCAGCTGTCTTTTCAACTGTGATATCTTCATCATCAATGATGTAAGAAATATAATGTTTTTCTTTTGATAATTTGCAGATGATAGTCAGAATAACGTTGTAGTTGTATGAATCAAATAAATTAATAATGAAGTTCATGACTATGTTTTGTCATTGCTGTTCAGATATAGATAAAGATTGAAGCAAGTCATTTAATTTATCTCTTAATGTTTTTGAATGTTGATATACATAGCAGTTTTGAATATATCAATTTATCGTTTTTTGCATAGAAGATCAATAGTAATTTCGCTTTATGATCTTCATTGTTTTAAGAATTTCAGAATGATCAATCAACAACTGATCATATACTTCATGAATTAAATTCATTTGTAGAAGTTCATTGAACGAAACTCATAACTGACTATCATGAAACAAGATTTTATTCTGAGTTCAACAATTCTTCAATTTGATATCTTCATATTGTGTTTCATCTTTTGCTATTGCTTCGCAAAGTAGTGTACAATTCTCGTCAATTTCATTCACATCAAGAACTTGTTTATAAATTGATTAATCATTATTCTTCTTTAAATCAGTGATCTTCATTTAATTTGATATCAGAATAGTAGTTCTTTGATAATAAATGCATTCATTATTGAAATCTTTAAACATGAAGTCAGTTCAACAAGTTAATGCATTGATCTTAATGTTTTGTTTATCAGATTAATATATTATCTTGAAGTTGAAATCAGTTAACTTCTAAACTCAACGCATTTGATGTTTGCTCAGCTCTTTATCTTTCATCAATGAGATGAGCGCTTAATGATTGATGAACATCTTGATAGAAATGTTAGTTAGCTTCAGTTCAAGTCATCAGTGTTTAAATGCTCAAATGATGATCAAAAGTTCTTTATCATATATCTTGTAATTGCATTCAGCAGAAAACATGTTCTTGTTATAAAAGACAATCAAATGTAGTACTTCTTCATCATTATATTAAGAGAGAACTTCGTCATTGACGTAGTCAAATGAGTCAATTTCAAGAATAGTTTTACAAGTTTAATTAAAGTGACGTAGTATAAAAGTCTCAGTCATACGTCTCTTCATATGATTGAAAATGATCTGACAAATCTCATTTCATTCAAATATGATTTTCTTTTGAATGAGTTGAATCATTAAACGAACAATCTTTGAAAAGTTTTTAATGAAGCGTTGATAAAAGTTGCAAAAGTCAATGAAAAACTGCATTTGAATGAGATTATTAAGTGTAGATCAATCAAAAACTGCTTGCATCTTTCGTGAATTCATCTTAAGTCTCTTGATTGACATTAAAAGTTCTAAAAAGATGATTTTCTGAACATGAAACTTGCATTTATTGATGTTTATCTGTAGATCAGCTTCTCATAGTCTACTTAAGATCAATTGTACATGTCACTTATGTTTCTTCAAGATCTTGCTGTAGATGATAATGTCATCTAGATAAATCTGACAAAACTTGTTATGAATTATGAGTTATTTGTTACGAATTGAGTTAGCGCTGACATAGCGACGCACTAGCTGTACTTTAATTTGACTTTCGCTTGATTTCACTTCATAGCTTTTACATACTATCATAAACTATATCTATCAGATGTTATTTCATCACAAATGATAGCATTAACTTGTTTTAACTATTAACTTGATATCATTCAGCTTAACTAAATTTTCTATCAGTTTATCAGTTTCGTCGCTATTAAAATGTCATTCACTGATTAATTCGTGATTACATCACTAGCGAAAATTTGTATTTGAAAATCAAAGAAACACTTAATGCTTTATCTTTACTACTTTCTGTTACGAGCGTATCAAGGCTGAATAGAGCTAGTCAGTGTCTTTAGCTCAGATTTGACTCAGATCTGACTCAGTCTCTATTTTCTTTTCTCAACATCTCTTTGTTCAACATCATCTTTCTTTCTACATCACATTTTACTCATGTCATAAACACATTTTCTTCAAGCTTAGCGCAGTCTTTAAATATTACTTAAATAGAAGCTTTTGTACTCATCTTCTTCTGTATTCTTAATATTCAGTTATAGCTATCTTTAAAGATCAAGCACTATTCAATTCTGACTTTCGCTGATTGACTCATTTAAACATGATTCTGACATTATATTAAGAATTTGTTAATCATACAATACTGATCTCATTACTCATTCAACATACTTGTACAGACAGAACGAGTCTAAAGAAATTCATTTACCTGATGATCAACGTAATTGAAAGATTGAACAACACTAGAAAGTTTGATAGAATCAATGATAAGACTGTTTGAATCGCTAGACAACTTATTGCTCACTAAGTATGCAAAGTTCACTCGATCAAGAGAATCAATTCATTCTCATGAAACAAATGAGTGAAAATAAGCTGTTCAACTCAATTAAGAGAATCGACGATAAAGAATCTTCATGAATTGCTTGAGAATTATTCAAAAAACTCACAAATCAAAAATACTCTTTTAATCAACAACATTCTTTTCTGAAGATTAAACACTTGATCATACATCTTCATTAATACTGTTGAGCATCATCATTCGCTTGATCTCGTTCTTTCTTTAAATTTTATCATGTCAAAACGTTCATTTATCAAAGAATGTTTCAAAGAATTTCAAAGTCGTTTTTCTCAAATCTCTGAGACTGATTCATCAAAACTCTCTAGTGCTGAATCATTCATCAATGAAGACGACAAGTCATTCGCTGAAACAGTAATATCTTCTGTTTCTATCGAAAACTGAAAGACTTGATGCATGATTCTCGACAGAGAAACAGATCAACTCAACGAGCTGAGTAAACAACAAGATGACGAAATCAAAGAGTTGAAGACTAGACTTCAAACTAAAGAAATTACTTCTTCTGATTTCATCTACTCTGAGCGTTCTAGATCTCAGAAAATATCTGATTCTTTCTGATTTACTGACGAAAAGAATTCTACTTGAGAAAACTGATACAATAAAATTCAGAATAAACTAGAGATCAACGTCGATCTCTTTTCAAATGAACGAGTCAAACTGAGCTATGTACATTTCAGATTATTTGATGACGCAGCTGATGTCATTCAATCTAGACGCGAACGTGACTATGTTAATCTTTATAAGATCATTGATGATCTTTTGAAAGAACTAGTTGAGTTGTTTAATGATTCAGATAAGAAAGTCAACTTTCGTAGAAAATACTACAACTTGATTCAAGAATCAAAGAAGTTTAGCGAGTTCTACACTCAGTTTCAACAATTATCTTTCTATCTGAAGTATCATGAAAAGCAACTGATCATTGATCTGAAAGATAAAATAAACTCTCGTCTTTGATTCATTTGAATAAATCAATTAGTTCAACCTGATTCTCTTAAAAAGATTCATTTCTACCTGATTCATTTAAATAATGATCAGCAAGTCATTCAAGAAATCGAGAACAAAGTTAATCTCATCAAACATGTCAATGATCTGTCAAAGATCATCTTTCATAAAGTTGTTGTTACTCAGTCAATCAATTATTCAAAATCTGATCATTTAAAGTCGCGTGACGCAATTTTAACTAGCATCAAAGAAGCAGATGTTCTAGTTGAAATCTGTTTTATATATCATAAATCAAATCATAACTTTAAAGAGTGTTCTGATCGATCTATCAGAATCAATGCAGTGAACAATAAATACAATTGTTTTGAATTCAATTTCAATTCAAATTTCAATTTAAAAAACTAGTCATCTCTTCAAAAGTCATTAAAGAGATAAAAATTATATCTTTGTGCAAACTAGACGAAATTCTATTAGAAGAAAATTACTTTGAAAAGTCATTTCTAATTGATGCTCATCTCATCTTGCAGAATTAATTCTTCAGTCTTTGTTTGCTAATAAACAGTGATTCAGTCGCTCATATGCTCATACACACTAATTTAGTCAATAGAGTATGTGAGAAACTAGAAATTCAATCTATATTTCTGACAAAAGAGAAGCTAATAAGAGATTATGATAAGAAGATATTTAAGAAAATCATCACTTATAAAATTCTATTCAATCTCATCATTGAAAGTCATAAGAAATTGACTGTATCAATGTTGATAGCTGATATTGATCATCATGAAGTCATATCGAGTAAGTTTTGAATGAACAAAAACGAAATATTACTGAATATGCAAAACGACGTCATTGTTTTTTCAAATCAATTGAATACTTTCATTTCAATTTTTTCAATTTCTCTTAATTCAAAGCACTTAAGTTGATCATGATCAACTTCGTCTTCTTCAATCACTCAGACTAAGATCTTTATGATGCTCAAACAACTTGTTTCAATCACTGTTCAGAAAAAGTCATTCTTAATTTAAAGCATAAACGCAGCTTCATTTAAAACATTGTTGAATCATTCAAAGAAGAATCAGACTGAAGTCTTTGCTTTATTCATGATAGACATTAATAGAAAAATCGCGTACAATACTCAGTGCAATTTGAACGCTTTAAACGTCTCTTCAATCAATGAAACGACTCAGAATTTGAAAGATATTAAAGCGAAGCTGTCATCAAAATATCATGAGTTTTTAAATGTTTTTAATTGAGCTCAATTAAATAAACTACTTTCTCATTGCTTCTATGATCATAAAATTGAACTCATCAGTGATTCAATGTTTTCTTGCTGTCGAGTTTATCAAATGTTTTCTGTCAAACTTCTGAAGATAAAGAAGTACTTAAACAAGAATTTATCGAAGAAATTCATCACTTTTAGTCAGACTCTTTATTTCTTTCTCATTCTATTCATTCTTAAAGCAAATGAAGATTTTTGATTCTGCATGAACTATTAAAAGCTAAATGTCATTTTCAAAAGAAATAGATATTTTTTATTGTTGATAAATGAGATCATTGATAAAATAGTAAATTGCAAGCATCTGACTAAATTGAACATCATATCAGCGTTCAACAAATTTCAAATGCATCTTAATAATGAAAATTACATCACTTTTATCACTGCTTTAGAAGCATATAAATACAAGATGCTATCATTCAAACTGATTAATGAATCAATCTTCTTTCAACAATATATGAATAATGTTTTATGAAACTTTCTGAACGACTTTTGTCAAGTCTATCTAGATGACATTCTCATTTATAGCAAAATGAGAAAGAAACATAAAGATCACGTCAAACTAGTATTGAGTCAACTACGTGAAGCTGAACTGCAGATGAATATTTGAAAGTGCGAATTTAATGTAAAAGAGACTGTCTTTCTAGAAGTCATTGTATCAGAACTAAATCTTTGTATGAATTTAAGCAAAGTGACAGTCATAGTCAGCTGAATCACTTCAATCAATTTAAAAGAAATTCAGAGCTTCGTAAGATTTGTTAACTTCTATCGTTGTTTCATTAAGAACTTCTTGAAGCTAGTTAAATCATTCACTCAGCTAACTAGAAAGAATACGTCTTTTGTTTGAAACAAGATTTATGTTCAAGTCTTTGACAATTTAAAGAAACAAGTCAGCTTAATCTCGATACTTTGTCACTTTGATTTCAAACAACAAGCTATTCTGAAGATCAATGCTTTGAACTATGTAAAAGATGAAATACTATCTCAGTATAATGACAAGAAAGTTCTTCATTCGATGATCTTCTACAGTAAAAGCATGATTCTCGCTGAAATCAATTATCACATTTATGACAAGAAATTGCTAATCATTATTTGATGTTTCAAACATTGATGATTCAAGCTGAAGTGCACTGAACTACTCATTCAGATATTCATCAATCATCAAGCTTTGAAGATTTTCATGAAAAATAAACAGTTGAGTCGATGACAAGTCAACTATCTGAACATTCTGTTGAAGTTCAACTTTCAGATCATCTTTAAATCAGGTAAAATGAATACTAAAGTTGATGCTTTAACTTGAATATCTTTAGCAAACGTTTCTGAATCAACTCAACAACTTGAAAATCATTTTCAGACTATTCTGATCTTTAATAGAGTCAATGTTCTACTTGTTGAATCAAAAGCAAATCTCTATCAGTGAATGCATATGATCAATCAAATGAATGAGCTCTGCAATGAATATAGACAAGCTATGAACGAAAACAAGCTCAAATTTCATATCACTAAATTAAAGAACTGCGAAATTATTGACAGCGTTCTTTTTAGAAAAGACTTACTGTGAATCTCTGAGAACATGCATACGAAATTACTACAAGAAGTGCATGATCAATCTTCAATCTTTTATTTTGACAATAAATGAATCATCAATCTAGTTCAGTGTTTCTACTATTGATCAGATCATCGAGCTATTATTTGATGATACATTTGAAACTGTCATGCTTGTCAGCGAAGCAAAGTCTCTAGAAATAGCATCAATGAACTTCATCATTCTCTCTCGATTTCACAGAAATGCTGAAAAGATATAGTTATGAACTTCATCACTGAACTATCTCTGTCAGAAGACTATAACATCATTTGCATAATTATATGTCATCTCATTAAAGAACATCACTATGTTTTCTGTTATTGAAAAGAAAATGACATCTCATTTGAAGAAATGATTTGAATCATGCTATGAAATGTTTATCAACTGCATGATTTACTCAGTTCTATTGTTTCAAACAAAGACTTTCAATTCATATTAACTATGTGAAAGAGTCTTTGCAAGCAACTGAGAATCACAGCTAGTTTATTCACAGTCTATCATTCAAAGATCAATGATCAGACGAAACAAGTCAATCAAGACGTTGAACGCAAACTTAGAATTTACTGCAATTACATGCAGAACAACTGAGTTAAATGAATATCTATGATAAAATTCAGCGACAATTTCAATATCTTCTCGATTATCTCAATGATTTCTTTCTACTTCAATAAAGATTTTCACTCTTGAATGAGTTTTGATTCAGATATGACTGACTACAAAATCACTCATGAACGACTGAAAGCTAGAAAAGCAAATGATGTTATCATTTGAATGAAAGAATTACTGAGCTTCAATCATCAACAATTGAAAAAGACGAAGCTGATCATTGAAGCACAGATCAATAAACATAAACGAGACGTCATTTATGAGATAAATGACTGAATTTGACTATTTTTCAGAAACGTTAAAATCACAAGATCATGCAAAGATTTGAAAGATAAACAACTAGAATTGTATCAGATCACTGTCAAAGTGAAGATCTTCTATCATCTTCATTTATCAGTCAGCATGAAGCATTTGCATTCAATGTTCAGCTCAAAGTTACTGCAATCATATTCAGAAGACTTTCTATCAGAACAGCATGCAGAATCTCTCAGACTCATCATTATTAATGATGATGATGATAAACATTGAAAGATAGATGACATTCTGAACTTCAGATGCTATTGAGATCAAATACAGTACAAGATTCAATGAAAAGATCTAGATAAAGATGATGAATGATACTATATTAATAAAGATGAATTTGATGACTTCAAGAAAGTTTTGAATAAATTTCATACATTATATTCAAGAAAGTCACGCTAGTATCGAAATAACTCAATAAGAAAGCAAGCAATTGAGCAACATTCATATGAACATGAATTTTCAAAGAGAAAAGTAATGTTATGAGCATATCAAGATTGAATAAAATTAGTCAGTGTCTTTAGCTCAGATCTGACTCAGATCTGACTCAGTCTTTATTTTCTTTTCTCAACATCTCTTTGTTCAACATCATCTTTCTTTCTACATCACATTCTACTCATGTCACAAACACATCTTCTTCAAGCTTAGTGCAGTCTCTGAATATTATTTAAATAGAAGCTTTTGTACTCATCTTCTTCTGTATTCTTAATATTCAGTTATAATTATCTTTAAAGATCAAGCACTATTTAATTCTGACTTTCGCTGATTGACTTATTTAAACATGATTCTGATACTTTCGTCAACAAGCTTCTTATTTCTATCACTAATCAATCAGTTCTTTATCTGATAAACTGATTGATGATCTTGTCTGAATCTAGTACAACAATCTGATGTTCAGCTCAAGCTCTCAGCTTGTATTTCATCTGAACGAAGCAACTAAAAGTCTAGCATTTCAGCTCAAAGTCTTTTTAGACACTGATCATCAGTATACTAAAGATTGTAAGATCTTTTCAAAAGCAGATGTATGCATAATCATCTGTATTACGTTGCTTTATCTTCAATCTGCTCATTTAAAAGATTCTATTGAAACAGTAAACTCTTCAAAACATATTAAGAGATCTTCTGTCTCAATTGAATCAGTCTTTTTCAACATCAATTGAGCAATAAATCAATCTTTATTTCAAGCAGCGATCAATTTCTTTGCTTAAGATATTCAGCAATTTCAAACTTCAGAAACTTATCTCTTCTGATATAATCAGCAATATTTTATCACATCTTCTTTTACTTTCATCAATAAATCTAGAATTGAATTTACAGAAGAAGTTACTATAATAAATTTGCAGAACGTCATGATTGCATCTTTTACAGAAGTTCAGCAAGAGATGTTAAATCAAATTATCATCAAGAGCATCTTTTGTACAATTCAAAAACTTAATAATTAAGATAATTTATATTCTGAATCATTTGAATCACTCAAATCTACTGATTCTACTGATTTAGCAGACGATGATGATGAAAATGATCATTGCAATTGCTAAAATTCTACTGAAGTGAAATTCTTTGACTTTATGTACAATGACAAGTTCATGCACATTGATGATTCTTTGAAGCATTCAAGCAAGAAGACATACTTTCAAGACGTTCATCTCTTCATCAAACATGTCAAGAATATTCTTCATATTAAAGATGCTAATTTAGTAAGAACAAATTTATGAATTTGTCTTCAAGACATTGTAATGAAATGATATATCAAAGAGCTTATTGATGACGAGAAAAGATTGATCAAATATGAAGATGATATTAATGAGTGAATACATGCTTTAATTAAATGCTTTCATGAGCAATCTTACATTGTTCTGAACATGATTATCAAAGAAAGATACATCATGAAAGATGCATGATGTCATCAAGAATCTTGCAAGTATGCTCAGATTATATTAAAAGCTGTTAAATCAACAAAACTAAACTTCATCTTCAATTAATTGTCAATTATTTACAACGACATTGATTTGAAATTTCAAAAAGATTTTATGATATCTACTCTTGTTATCAAAATTAATAATTTTCTATGTGATATAAACAATAGAAAATACATCTGATGAGAGCTAGCAGCTAAATATCAAGAAAACATTAAATCTAGTATTAATATGTTAAATATCAATCGCAGTACTGAAAGCAGTAATCAACGCAGCAATGATCAACGTGATAATAAAGACATCAATCAGTATGATAGTTTTAACTCTCAGTTGAATTTTCAGCAACAATTTCAGAGTGATTTTGAACAAACTTCAAGATTTTCAAACTATCAGAACAATGCTTATCAGAATCAATCTCAGCAGTCTTTGCAGTTAAACATCAATACAACGATGTTGACTTTGTCAGCTTCACGACAGTCATTGCTGCTAACAAACGATGAAAATGTGTCAGATTCAAATCAGCGTTCACTTTATTTAAATAATTAAAGACGTAACAAGTCATTATTTAAATCATCATTTCAATCATGATCTTAATGAGTCTATCAAGTCTTTATCAAGAATCAGAAGAACAAAGAGATGAAAATCAATACTGAAGAGCAGAAAATCTATCATGACAATGAATGAGATTAGTATCAAATTGCTATTCAGCAAGCATATTTGCAAGATGCTTCTGATGCGTACGCTGAAGAAACTTTTAAGAAGAATCAATCTCAAATCGAATTGAAGTTGAATTTCAATCAGAAAGATGAATCTGTGAATGCAGACTTTGTGATTTCTACAATCAAGTTTACAACTACTAAAGTCTGTAAATACTGTGATCAAAGCTTTGAATCAGAAAATAAGCTTCATCATCATCTTAAAAAATGTTCAATCTTTCAATTAATAAATGAGTCAGCTGCTTTCTCAATGACATTGAAGTCATCATCAGAAGAACACATTCTTATTGAATCTTCTTTGAAATCATTGCAAATCATCAACTATGTCTTTCGTGATTAACAATATGTCACTGTCAAGATCTGCTGAAGTTTTAATGAATTCAAAGAAGATATTGTTTTAGACATGAAATGTATCATGATCATAACAAATCATAAGTTTATCAAAATCATTACTTTGAATACATTTATACAGAAAATGACATCACTCATATTAATATGAAGCATTGAAAACAAGATTCATCACTTCTGTGACTTTGTGATGCTGATCACATATATTCATGAATTTCTATCTGATGATAAATCGACAACAGCTTGCTTTCATTAAAAGATTCATCTGATTAATGATTTCAAAGTAAAAGTACTTTTAGAAATTGATATTATAATTACAGAGAAGATGCAACTGAATCTGAACGAAAAGATTGTTAAAATAAATAGTTGTCAAGAATTTACTGTCAACATTTTTGTACTCACTAGAAATCTGTCAAATCTTAAGCAAATAGTTTGAATTAAAGATTGAATTGTGATTTCATCTCATGCACTTCTGAAAGTATCTGTTTTCGTGAAAGAAAATAAGTTATCAACTGATTATGATCTGATCTTTAAGTCTGACTACGATTAAAATCTGAGACAGATGAGTGATTTTTTCACTCATGTAGTAAACATCAGCTTTTTCTTTGTGCAAGTTTAAAATGACATTGAAAAATCAGTTATCATTCAACGACATGCAAGAATTGAAGCAATGCTTAAGTATGAAGAAGATGATTGCTTTCTGACGAATTTAATGAATCATCATCTGATGATCATTAATTGAAAGCAGCATAAAACTTCTGACTGAAAGAATTTACTTCTAAGAAAAATATCAGTTCTTGTCATCATCATCGCAACTTTATCAATTGCAAATTCAAATCTATTATCATTTTCAACGTCAACAGTATTGAATCTACTTTCAACAAAGATTGATTCTGATCTGAAAAGTACATTGCAGAACAACGTCACTATCTACAACATCATTCAGATGATCACTGCTATAGCAGAGATCATTAATTCATATGATATATGAACTGATAAGAAAAATATCATGAATATTTTCAAAGAAAATTGAATGTTAATTACTTTAACTCTTGAGATCAAGATTTTCTCAGCAAGAGTATATTCTCTTAGTACTAAAGACAAGAAGCTGATAGATGAGATCTTTGATAAGCTTCATGAGCAACACAAGCTCACTTGAATTAAACAGTCAACGCTTTATGATTTTTCAGTCTTTGTTGTATGACGAGAGATCAATAAAATTAGAAAGAGACATGTTGTAGTTGACATTTGAGATCTAAACAAGATCTTCTTGCAAGACAGTTATTCAATGTCATTGCAAATAATCATTACAACTGTCGTTGCAGACTGTCAATACATTACAATGATAAATGTCAATGATTATTTCTATCAGTGAAAGATCAGATCAATCAATTGAAGCAAATTAATCATTGTCTCTCATCAAAGTCAGAAACAGTTTGAGATAGCTGTGATGAAATTCAAAAACTCTTCATCATATGTTCAACATCAAATTGATCAACTGCTGTGATCTCATCGACGCTATGCTCAAGCTTATATGAATGATATTGTCATATTCTCAAGAACTTTGAAGAATCATCTGAAACATTTACATGTCATGTTCAAACTATTTTCGAAGAAGAGAATTAGCATTTCGTCGAAAAAACCGTTCATAGACTATTCATCAGTAATACTGCTTGATCAGAAAGTCAACGACTTTGATTTGACTACATTAGTTAAAAAACTCAAGATCATAACTTCTCTGAACTTTTCTTGAACACTGCGTGCTCTGAACATTTATCTAGATATGATTGAATGACTAAGAAATTATGTTTCGTACTATGCTTAAATAGTAAAATCATTGCAAAGACGCAAAACTGATTTATTAATAAATTTGCTCAAAAATAATTCAAATGCTTGTTGAAGCGAGATTAATAAAAGAATCTTTGAGTCAATCAAGTTGAAAATCAGATTCTTTTGTCATCTTCAGAATCACTTTGACAGAGAGAAAATACTAACTCATTTTGATTCTGATCGTTGATTATGAGCAGATCTTGACACATTCAAAAAGATAAATTTCGTTAATATGATTTATCACGTCAAGAACAAAAAGATGATCTTTATTAGATTAAATGTTCAGTTTATACTATTTCTAAGCAGAACTTTTAACTCTGCTGAACGAAACTACTGATCTATGAAACTGAAAGTAGCTGATTTAGTCTGAATCATCAGAAAGATTCGTCACATGATGAAATCAATGCTGAGATTGCTCATTATCATTTACATTAATCATGCTGTCACTGTGACAATTGCTAAACAGACTAGCTTGATTACAGCGAACACAGATAAGTTAAACTTGCGTTTAATTCAAGCATCTTAATATTTATTTATTTTTCAACTTGATATATGACATAAGGCTAACAAAGTTAATATCATGCTTGACACATTCTTCAGACTTCTTCATGAGAAGCTTGAACTGAAATTAATGAAAGCAGTGTTCAAGAACAACATTCTTGATTTACTGCATGAAAGAATCATACATAGAAATCAGACAATTTATGTCTGCACTGTCTCTTTCATGAAGATATTACTCAAATTCAAAAGCAATCTTATTCAAGCACTAGAAGATGACAAGCGTTGAAAGAATATACTAACTATAGCATGTAAGAAGACTGTGTCAGAATCATCAAAAGATCATTTAATCATTGCACAGATTAAAGAAGATCATTTCAAAGTTTGAAAAAAACTTTTATATCATGTTAATAAAGATTCAAAGCATTATATTCAATTAGTAATTTCAAAGACTATGAAACATATTGTGTTTTTGCTGACACACAGTTCTCATCATGCTGATTTTCATTAAATCTATCAGCGAATCATTGAAATAATATATGTACAAAAGTTAACTTCAAGACTGCAAAAGTTCATTAATCATTGTTCAAAATATCAACTTTATCAGATCAAATGACATCAACTTTACAATGAGATGATTTCAATAAATTTTGCAAATATTTTCTTTCATACAATCACACTGAATTTTATTCTAGCATTGTTGATCAGTATAAAAGAATTAAAGTGTCTACTGATCATAATCAATAAATTTTTCAAGAAACTTATGCTAATTTCTGACAAATTCACATAATTAACGAAGAAATGAACTCATGCTCTGATTGAAAGATTGCAACAAGTGAATTGAGAAATATCATTATCATGATTTTAGTTTTGTCAGACTCAGTCTTTTAGTCTTGTCAGATTTATTCTCACTTCATCATCTTGACTAGTTTTTATTGAGTTTAGCATCAACTGAGAAACATATATATGTAGTCAGCTTCTTTTCTGTAGTTATCTTTCTTTCTTAGCATTTATCTTCTAGTTAAATGACACTCATATTAACTCGCTTTATGCTGATTTCTAACATTAAATAAATGCTCATCATTTACTCTGCTATTGATGAATAAATGATACAAAACAATCTATTCAATAAGAAAAATTTGCAAAAGATTCTTTGATTCTACATCTTTTTTCATCATTCTATTTGCAAGAAATTCTTTGAATAAAGCACTTAATTATTATCTGAAATTCACAAGAAATTCTTTAAATTTTCACTCATCAAAAAACATCAATTCAAAAAACATCAACTCTTCATTTACTTTTATCTCAACAACTTCTATTTTCTCTCATCATGATATGTGATGTCAAGTCAGTTGAGTCTTGAACAACTCATCTGCTTAGAAGCACTGTCAATAGAAGAGTTTCACTTCTACTCATTGATGCTTCAATCAAAGTTGAGAAAGCTGTCATTGCATGAAACATAAGCATTAAAGAACAACTGTTTCATTGAGTCAGCAATCAATTCAATAAAGTTATCAATATGTTGAATGAGCTTCAAAGTCAGCAAGACTTAACTTTACAACTTAATGAACATTGACTTCTCATACAAGACAATCACAAAAAGAGAGCGAAACAACTAAAAGTTGCTTTTGATAAAAACGATGAGCTAGAGAAAAAGATCAGTCAGCTACAAGACGAGTGATTGAACTTCAGAGCAAAACAACATCAAGTCGATTGATTTATGTCTCGTCAAGATACTCAGTCAGCTGAGCAATAAGTCAATCAGAAAGAAGCTCACTTTCAATGAGAATCTTCTACTTTATCTGATAATGAAAATGAGAACAATCATCACAAGTTCGTTAAGCTTTCAAATTCACTCATTTTCATTGAAACAGATGACTTTATCTGAAAGACATGAAACATCAAAATAGTTGACAAGCTTGATGTCAACGTAAATCATTACTTTATTGAAAAGATTTGTATTGTCTATGTGATTTTCAGACTAGAAGATGATGCTTTCTCACTTTATCAATCACTATCAAAGTTACTGAAACATCTGAAAGAAATTTACAAAGATCAGAATCTTATTTGAAAGTGTCATTACAAATACGTTGCTCTGAAGCAGCTCAACAAGTCTTTCAGCTCTTTCTATTCAGAATTCACTAAAATATTCAGCTTTCTGAACTACAATGATATCATTCTAATGAATGACATTTAGAATAAAATCAACAATTATTTTTAAAATGTGTTATCAATTTGTCTCATAAAGTTTAACTCACTTAATAAGCTCAAAATCTTTCTTCAAGATGTAAATAACAAACAACGAGTCAATTATCAGCTACATGATGAGCAACAAACAGTCAAATTAATAGCAGCTTCAAAAAAACGTTTTGTTTCTTCGTTGATATCAGTCTCAACTACTAGCTATTTTCAACTCGCTACTTTTTTCATCTTTGAATCTGAATGATCAAGAATGTTAATCATCTGCTTCAACTGCAAAGTATCAAGTCATCTTTTAAAGAACTGTTCTCAGCTGAAGACTAGTACTTCAACATTTCATGCATTCATTTCTTGTCTCAATGAAGTCATCATGTTGAAAGAAGAGAAGAAATTATTTACAGAGAAATCAAAGAATGAGACAAAAAACTAATGACTTTCATCAAAGACATGATGAAAGATGTGTTAATTTCTTCAACAATGAGCAGCTCAAATGATCTCTTTGCTTTGAAATCTTTGACTACTGAATGTATACTATCTAGCAATGAAATTAGTTACTCATTAAAATCATTGATTGATACTGAAGCAGCTGACTATTCATTCATTGATAAATTAATCGCGCAGAATGTTTGTGATCATTTGCAAATTGAATCTTTATCTTTAATCAAGCTCAAATCAATAAGAGAATTCAATGATCATTATGCAAAAAGACTCATTACTCATGCAATTTATTTAAATCTAACTGTTCAAGATCATATAAAATGTTTCATCTTTATGCTGATCACTTGATTAAATCAACATCAGATGATTCTTGAAAAAACATGAATGAACAAGATCAAGATGACTATTGATATGAAAGATGATTGTTTTCAATTTTCTAGTTTTGAAATTCATATCAAAGCTTTTATCAAAGCTCATTCAACTATTCTTTCAAGCAAGAAAATCACGATAGAACAGAAGAGTTTAATCTTTACTCAAATACTAAAGAGATTTATCTCTTCTGTCATCACTCAACTCAGCGAGAAATCATCTTCATTCAGTAAGATCGTGAAATCATTTAATTCAGTCAAGTCTTCATCTTTTGATTCAATGAACATAGTAATGATAGAGACTGCAGCATATAAATTACTAGTCAAATGATTGAATGTGACTACTTTCGCGATCATCATCACGAAAATTGATTAACTTCTAAAAACAGTTAGAAATAAACTCGAAGATGTAAATATACAAGAGCTTTCACATGAAGAAATCTTGAAAGAAGTCAAAGCTAAGCTTTCTTCAAAATATCATGAATATTTAGACATGTTTGATTGAGCGACAACTGATCAACTACTCTCTCATTGCTTCTATGATCATAAAATTGAGTTGATTGACGAGAAAATATCTTCTTGAAGTTGTCTTTATCATATGTCTGATTACAAGCTTCAAAAGATGAAGAATTATTTGATTGAGCATTTGAATAAAGACTTTATATCTTCTAGCTCAGCTTCATACACTTCACTCATACTATTCATTGAAAAGAAAGATGATAGCTTGCATTTCTGTGTAAATTACAAAAAGCTTAATGCTTTGATCAAATGAGATCATTACTTCTTATCACTAATAAACGAAACTTTCACTCGTATTCAAGATAGCAAGTATCTGACTCAATTGAACATTATTGTCATCTTCAACAAACTGTGCATGCATTTAAGCAGCGAAGATTTGACTATTTTTATCATCTCTTTTGATTTCTACAAATATCACGTGATGTCTTTTGAATTAATCAATGACTCAACTTTCTATCAACATTATATGAACGACGTGCTATTTAACTATCTTCATCAGTTTTGTCAGATTTATCTAGATAACATTATCATCTACAGCAAAACACTGAAGAAACATAAGCAACATGTATGATTAGTTCTACATAAACTACAAGAGACTGATCTTCAGATGAATATAAATAAATACAAGTTTCATGTTCAGAAGATCTTCTTTCTGAGACTATTGCTATTCATTGAAGAACTAAAGATGAATCTCAGAAAAGTACAAGCAATAGTTGAATGATATATTTCTACAAATCTCACTCAGATGCAGTTCTTCGTCAACTTTTGCAATTTCTATCGACGTTTTATAAAAAACTTTTCAAAGATTGTTCATTCTTTGATTCAACTAACTCAAAAAGAGATGATATTTGAATGAGATCAAGCTTGTCAAATGATCTTTGATCATATGAAGAAATGAATGACTGAAATCTTTATTCTTCGTCATTTTGATCAGAATAAAAAGACTATTCTTGAAATAAACTCATTCAACTATGTCAATGATGACATACTTTCTCAGTATGACAATGAAGAAACATTGCATTCAATGATTTACTACAGTAAGAATCTGAGCTTCACTAAGTGCAATTATGAGATCTATGACAAGAAACTACTAGCAATCATTTGTGTTTTTAAACATTGATGATCTGAGCTGAAATTGACTGAGCTACTTATTAAAATGTTCACTGATCATCAAGCTTTGACATCATTAATGAAAGATAAAGAGCTAAGTAAATGTTAAATGCGTTGAGTACAAAAACTCATTGACTTCAACTTCAAAATCATGTATTGCTCAGACAAATAAAACATCAAAGTTGATGCATTGACTCATTAAGTCAATTCAGTTTCTAGAAGTCTTAAGAATGAATGATATCACTATTAGCAAACTACAATTCTCACATCAAATCAAATAAAAATCGTTGATTTAAAGAAGAACATCAATGAATCAATTTATAAACAGATTCTTGAAACTAATGAGATCAACGAGAATTGTACGCTACTTCGCGAAGCAATAGCAAGAGATGAAACATAATATGAAGATATCAAATTGAAGAATTGTTGAATTCAGAATGAAATCTTGTATCATGATAATCATCTATGAGTCTCATTCAATGAACTTCTACAAATGAATCTGATTCGTGAGATACATGATCAATCATCAGTTGATTATTCTGATATTCTTAGAACTGTGAAGATCATAAAGCGAAACTACTATTGATCATTCATGTGAAAAACAATAGATTAATATATTCAAAACTGCTATATCTGTCAACGTTCAAAGACATCTAGAAATAAATCAAATGACTTGCTTCAATCTCTATTGATATCTGAACAGTGATGACAAGATATAACAATGAACTTCATTATTAATTTATCTGATTCAAGCGAGTACAACGCTATTCTGACAATCATCTGCAAATTCTTAAAAGAAAGGCATTATATTTCTTGCATCACTGAGAATGAAGATATCACTGTCAAAAAGACAGCTGAAATGCTGATTCAATGATTATATTAAACTCATGATTTATCAAGCTTCATAGTATTTGATTGAGGTTTGCAATTTATCTTCATTCTATGAAAGTCGCTTTGCAAAAGACTAAACATTAATCTTCAACTCTTTACAGTTTATCACTCTCAGATCAATGATCAAAGTGAATGAATCAATCAGAACATTGAAAGATATCTTTGATTCTTCTGTTTGTATATGCAAGATGACTGATCTAAGTGATTATTCATGATTGAGTTTGTTAATAATAACATCTTGTTCTCAATCATCTTCTTGACTCTCTTCTTTATGAACAAGAGCTTTCATTCTCATATGAGCTTCAACTCTGACATCATCAAGTATGAAAGCATTCACGAACGCTTGCAGATCAATTGAGTCAAGAATATATCTGAATAAATGAACAAGACATTGATCTTTGCTCATGAAGCTCTGATCAAAACATGAAAACAAATGATGAATTAAGCTAATAAGCATAGAAAGAAAATCAATTATGAGATCAAATCAAAGATGTTTTTGAATGAAAGAAACATTGTTACAGCAAGATCTTTCAAGAAGCTAAATGATAAAATGCTCAATTCTTTCATCAATTTAAATTTCATTGACTCTTCATATAAACTGAAATTATCAAAGTCTATGCATGTTCATGATGTATTTCATTCTGATCTGCTTTGCTCTGTCGTTGAAAATCTCTTGTCTAATCAAAAGAATGAATTCTCAGATTCAATAGTGATAAACAACGAAGATGAGTGAAAAATCAATGATATATTGAATTCTTGTTAATATTGAAGATAACTACAGTATAAAGTCAAATGAAATGATTATAATAATGATCTCAATTGATACAACGCTGATAATGATGAATTTATAAACATTCAGAAAATTATTGATGATTTTCATATTCAATACTTGAACAAATCGCGCTAATTAACAATTCAATCAATCATGATTTAACAGATCTGAGTCTGTGAAATCTTGATTGAGTAATTAATCGAGTCAAGCAGAAAATACATTCATGTGAACATGAATCGTTGAAGAGAGAAAAGTAATGTCATGATTCTAGTCTTGTCAGACTCAGTCTTCTAATCTTGTCAGATTTATTCTCACTTCATCATCTTGACTAGTCTCTATTGAGTCTAGCGTCAACTGAGAAACACATATATGTAGTCAGCTTCTTTTCTGTAACTATCTTTCTTTCTTAGCATTTATCTTCTAGTTAAATGACATTCATATTGACTCACTTTATGCTGACTTCTAACAATCATTGATGATCATATTTAATCATGATTTGAAATTTCTATTGAACTTCTGACAGACTACTTTTGAGAAACTAGAAATCTTCTTGCTCACAAGCACAGCATATCACTCTCAAATCAATGATCAGAGTGAGCAATTCAATCAAATTATGAAAATCATCTTACGTTTTCTACTATTCAGTATCAATGATGCTTTTTGATCATCTTTACTAACAAGTTTACAGACTAACTTCAATAACTTCGCTTTCATCAACATCAATAAATTCTCAAATGAGATTGTTTATGAATTCAGAACTATGAACATTTCATCACTTATTTAATCTGAAGATCATTTCAACTACGTCATGAAGCAATCTATAAATGTATTTGAAGCTGCTGATGTTATTGCTTTCGCGAAAGTCAAAGCAAAGACATGATATGATCATAATCATAAATCAATGATTTTATGAGTTAAAGAGTACACTTTCTTAAGATTGCATCGCGATTATCATCTATCAGAACACTCATTTAAAAAACTCAGTCAGCAATACTGTGATTTTTTTCTAATTATTAAATGAGTTGAACAGCTAGCATATAAGCTTGAGCTTTCAGCGCATTGAAGAATTCACTCAGTTATCTTCATAGTGCAATTAAAGCTTGCATCAAAAGATGCAGATTCATTCAAACATTTGCAATCAAACAATTTCTTCTTTATAAAAGTAGAGAAAGACATCAAGAAATGAGTCTCATATGAAATAAAGAAGCTCATTGATGATAGAATTCAACGATTCAACAAAGACTTGCTTATATGTAAATATTTAGTAAAATGAAAAGAATATGAATCTGAGTACAATGAGTGATACGACGAAGATTTGCTTGATAACGCGATCGAATTGATTCAAGACTACGACGTGAAGCATTTAAAACTTAAGTCAAAAAAGAAGCAATTAAATGCTGCTGCAGATGCATTATCATTGAAGATCAGTAGAACAGCATCATTGACAGAGAAGATAACATTATTGAAACTCACTAGAAAATAATTCAAGTGATTGCTAAAAGATAACAAATAACTGATGACTTGATGAGATCATTGAAGCTTTTTTCAATGAGAGCATATTGTTATGAATTATGAGTTATTTGTTATGAATTGAGCTAGCGCTGACATAGCGACGCACTAGCTGTACTTTAATTTAACTTTCGCTTGATTTCACTTCATAGCTTTTACATACTATCATAGACTATATTTATCAGATGTTATTTCATCACAAAATTGATGAAGATATTTGAACAGCATGTTGTTCATATAATGTTGATAGAATGTCAATTCATTAATTAATTCAAAGAGCATTATATGATATTTATATGAGTTGAAAAAGATGATAAAGATAGTCAAATCTTCGCTATCTGAATGCATTTGCAGTTTATTGAACACAACAATGATATTTAATCAAGTCAGATATTTGCTTTCTTGTATATGAGTGAAAGTCTCATTTATTAAGAACAAAGAATAGTGATCTCATTTAATTAAAGCATTAAGCTTTCTGTAATTAATGCAGAAACACAAACTATCATCTTTCTTTTCAATGAACAAAATGAGCAAGACATATGATGCAAAGCTGAAGAAAATAAACTCTTTGTTTAAATGATCAATCAGATACTTCTTTATCTTCTGAAGCTTGTGATTGAACATCTGATATAGTCTGCTTTGAAAAAACATTTCTTCATCAATCAATCTAATTTTGTAATTGTAGAAATGATGCAATGATAACTGATTAATCATTGCTCAATTGAAGATGTTTAAATAGTCATGATATTCAGAAAGAAGCTTGATCTTGACTTATGTTACAAGCATATCAAGACTGAACAAGATTGAAGCTTTAATCAATTCATAGTGCACGCTAGCGAGTATTCTGCATAATGATTAAAGTTAGTCAATGATTTAGTTAAGATCTGATCTAGATCTGACTCAAGTTTGACTCAGATATGACTCAGCATCTTTTTTCTTCTTTAACATTTTTTAATCAGCTTCTATTATCTTTTAAATAAACACACTTCTTTGTATTACAAATAGTCAACAAATTTCTATGATAAACACATTTCTTTGTGTCATAAACATTTTTCAAATCAACATCTTTCTTGTGTTTTAACACGTCTTCTTTGAGACTAGTGTTGATCTGAGTAACTATTATATAAAGCATGTTCTTCTTGTCTTTTGTATCTTTTTTCTTTTGTATTTTTAAAGTTTTAATTATAACTATCTTTATAGATTAAACATTCTAGTCACGCATGCACTTTGATTAGTTTCTAGACATGATTTCAACATTACTTTAAGAATTTGTTAATCACATGATACTGATCTTTATACTCATTCAAATTCACTCAACTGACAACAAAATGAGTATAAAGAAATTTGTGTATCTAATGATCAATGACATCGAAAGACAGAACAACATCAAGAAATCAATAGAATCAACGAGAACATATGATCATGTGACTGCTAGAGAATTTATCGCTCAGTCAGTAGCATCAGTTCAAATCAATTAATAGAATCAATGATAAAGAATCTTCATGAATTGCTTGAGAATCACAAAAAATCTTCTCAAATCAGCAACATTCTTCTTTAAAGATTAAACACTTTAACAAATGATTTCACTATCTACTATTAAGCATCATCATTCGCTCAATCATTAAAATCTTCATCATGATTCAATCATTTATGAATACTCAACTCGATTTCTTCAAGAATAATCAAAGCTTTGATTCAATTATTTATCTTGAATTATCTTCTCATTTATTGAAATTTCTTAGAACTGACTTTGTATGAAAACATCATCAATTCATGTATCACTCTCAGACATTCAATAAATCTCTGAAAGTCTCTATCTTCTGAAATATCAAAAATGTAAAGCAGTTACAACATTGAGTCAAACAAGACTCAGAAGTTTTTCTAGAAGATTTAAACAATTTTTGAACTCAACAAGATTTAAATGTAGAAGTTTGTAAGTTATTTAATAAAATATTCAGTGAACAGATATGAAAGTCTTGTTTCAAGAAAATTGATCAAGCAAAAGAATGATTGAATTTAAATCTTAAAAAGCTTTAAGATCAGCTGATAAAACTACAACATTGACTGCAATTAACTAAAGAAGATACTTCTACTTCTTTCATCATGTTCAATTCATTCAAGCGATTTTAAAAGCTTTCAAATTCATCTTTATCTACTGATGAAATAAAATCTTTTTAAAATGATTGACAAGAAAAGATTCATGATAAGCTAAAGATCAACATCAATCATTTTGATATTGATAAAGTCATACTGATTTATATTCACTTCAGAATCAATGAAAATGCAGTCAAAGCTACTTTAGCTTAACATCAACATAATTCATTGAATCTTTATAAAATGATCAATGATTTATTAGATGAACTTGCTCAGCTATACAATGATTTTGACAAAGAGACAAACTTTCAAAGAGAATATGCTAATCTCATTCAAGAAAAGAGCAAATTCAGCAACTTTTATTCAATATTTCAACATCTGTTCTTTTATTTAAAGTATCATGAAAAGCAATTGATCATCAATTTACAAGATGTTATGATTCTAGCTACGCATCTTCGTTGATGACTATGTTGATGACTATGTTGATGACTATTCTGAGAGCTATCATCGATCGCTCGTCGCTAGAACATAGACTTGTTTCAAAGTCAACTTTATTCAAAGTTAGCTTATGTTCTTCTGAGTCATATAGATAGTCAACTCTCATTACCTTACACTCATATGACTCGCTCTATGCTGATCTCTAACATTATATAAATGCTTCTTCATTACAGACGAAGTGAAATAATCTGCATTGACTTGCTCTGCTCAATTCACATGACTATTGACTTTGATCTAGTCGACTTGCAATCATGCAGACATTCACTCTTCTTTCTTGTGAGCTGACTCAGCGAGAATAAACAAAAGATTCGAACTCATGCGCTGATCAGCAAGTATAAACAAACGATCAAAATCATTCAACTAGATCAGAAGATCAGCAAATTAATCATTCATTCAGATTCGCAAGAAATTCTTTGAATTTGATGAATAAACGAGATCAGTCATAGAACTGCGTGAAGTCTCTACTTCAAAGAGCAATCAAAAAGATCAGTCTAGAACTGCGTGAAGTCTCTATCTCAATGAGCAAATCTCAACAGTGAGTCTGCTTCAATGACACTCATTGTCAATGCAATGACTCATCTACTCTCATCGCTCTATCTATCAGTGAATCGATTCGTCTATCAGTTCACATGCAACTAGTGAGTCTGCTACAATGACATCTTTCGTCAATGCAATGATCTATCTACTCACATCGCTCTATCTATCAGTGAATCGATCTATCTCATGTTTCTGTGTCAACTAGTGAGTCTGCTACAAGAGCAGATAATGATTGATCTTGTCGACAGAGTCAGTCACTCGATAGTGAGTCTGCTACAAAGACAGACAACGATTGATCTCTTGATTGAGTCGATCAACGAACGAAACAAGCTTTACTATGTAGTAGATTTGAATCAGAAGTGAGTCTGCTTCAATGACATAATCAAAATCAATCTCTTCGATGAGCAAGTCGACTAGTGAGTCTGCTTCAAAGACATTGTCAATGCAATGATCTATCTATTTACATCGCTCTATCTCTTAGTGAGTCTGCTTCAATGACGCGATTCAAATCAATCTCTTCGATGAGCTAGTTGACTAGTGAGTCTACTTCAATAATCATTCTTTTTCTCACATAGTGAGTCTGCTACAATAGACATTTCGATTCTACACAAGACTAAGAAAATACATTCATGTGAACATGAATCATTGAAGAGAGAGAGTAATGTTACGATTCTAGCTACACATCTTCATTGATGACTATGTTGATGACTATGTTGATGACTATTCTGAGAGCTATCATCGATCGCTTGTCGCTAGAGCATAGACTTGTTTCAAAGTCAATTTTATTCAAAGTTAGCTTATGTTCTTCTGAGTCATATAAATAGTCGATTCTTTTCTTCTAGATACTTTTCTTTCTTAGCATTTATATACTCGTTATCTTACACTCATATGACTCGCTCTATGCTGATTTCTAACACAAGACAAGATAGTTTATCATCTTTATGCAGCTTGAAGTAATCAGCTGATTCAGTCAGAATCTTTCAATGAAATTCGTAGTTATCTGATTCATTTGAACAATGAGCATCAAGTCATGAATGACATCAAAGAAAAGAAATTCTTGATCAAAGTCAGAAAGCAAGTCATCTTTGCTGAGAAATGAGATTCATTGAACTTCTATAAAAAGATCGAAGTCATTACACTTGTTGATCATTCAAAGTTGCATGACGCGATTTTAAATAATGTCAAAAACATTGATTTATAAGCTGAAATTTGTTTCATCTGTTACAAATCAGATCATACTTCTAGAGAGTGCTTTAATTGATCAAAAGTCAATGCATTAAAAAATGATGAGTTTAATCAATTTACATTGAACTCTGAGTTTGATTCTGATTCAAAAAACTAACTATCTTTTTCAAAGTTATTGAAAAGATAGAGATCATATCTTTGTGCAGTTAAATTGAAGTTTTATTGAAAGAAAACTATTTTAAAAAGTTATTTCTGATCAATGCTTCTTTTATCTCTCAAAGCAATTCTTTCAGCCTTTGCTCTTTGATAAATAGTGATTTTATCGTTTACATGCTGATACATGACAAGCTAGTCAATAAAGTATGTCAGAAACTTGAAATACAATTTATATTACTAGCAAAAGAGAAGTTAATATGAGATTATGATGAAAAGTTAATTAGAAAGACTATTACTCATAAGATTTTACTCAATCTCATGATCAAAAGTCATAAGAAATTGACTATGTCAATGCTGATAGCTGATATTGAGCAAACTCTGAATGAATAAAAATGAAATATTATTGAACATGAAACATGATACTATCGTATTTTCTGATCAATTAAATATTTCTATTTCTATTTTTTTGATCTTGTCAAATACAAAGTACTTAAGTTGATTGCAATCAACTTTAATTTCTTCAGCAACTCACAGCAAGATTTCTAAAATGCTTAAGCACTCAGTTTCATTCATTCAGAAAGAGTCATTCTTGATTCAAAATATAAACATTGTCTCTTTTTAAGCATTAGTAAAATGAAAAAAGAAGAATCAGACAGAGATTTTTGCTATGTTCATTGAAGACATCGATAGAAAAATCATTTACAATACTCAATGCAAACTAAATGTCATAAATGTCTTTTCAATCAATGAAATAACTCAGAATCTAGAAAATATTAAAGTTAAGCTTGTTAAAACTCTCTTGCATGAAATTACATAACAGCAATGATTAAATAATCATCAGATAATCAGAGTCTTGAAGTGATTATTCTGATCACTTGAATCAGAAGAGATTACAATGAGCATGATGAGTATGATGCTCATCTTGCTCATCTTGCTCAAGAATGATCAGAATGATCATTCAAAGCAAAAATGACTTGACATGATTTTTCTATGTTTATATAATGATGATCATTCTTTTAGATAGAAGCTTCATGCTCAATTCATGTAAGTAGTTAATACATATTATTGTCTCAGCTATTTTCAGATCTCAAGTCTAGTAATAGTGATTACTGTTTAATCTCTGTATATATCTTGTGTTGTTAAAGAAACAATCATTACACTTTAAGCATCATTCTTTCACAAGATATCAAAGATGTTCATTTTCTTCAATCATATTTAGTCAGTCAGAATGAGTTATGCTCAGTCAAGAAGTAAGCATCTTCAACACAGATAAGATCAAGATTTCAACATTAAACTTGTATCATGATGATTAAGATAAACTTAAAGCATATTTAGTACAGATAAAGTTATACATCAAACAACACTCATTTCAGTTCAAGTTCATTAAGAACAAAGTATTCTTTGCATTCATTTATTTAAAAAATAATGCATTTACATGATTTCATCACTATCTAATAAATTATCTGTAGAAGAAATCAGAGAAACAAGAAGAAGAAATCAACATGATATTTCGTGACTTTCAGATGTTTGAAAAATATTTAAGAAAAGTATTTGAAAACATTGACAAGAAATGTACAGCGAAACGACAGTTGTACAATCTGTGACAGAAAATCTTTGCAACAACTTATTTAATCAGCTTTCAGCATATTGCAATGAATATGAAATGAAATGATGCAGCTCTCATCAATCAGTTCTATCAGAAACTGCAAGAGAAAGTTAAAAATGAAATCATTAAAATTGATAAACTTGTTGACTTGCAGAAAATGATATTCAGAGTAATGATCATTGATAACAGACAGTATGAGAAACATCTGAAAAAAGATAAAGAATTGACTATGTCAGTAGTATTGAGTTGAAAGTTCAAGAAGAAACGATGACAGTCATACTATGATTTTCAATCTATGAAGTTAGACGCAATTCAAAAAATATCAATGAATGCTCATGATAAAACAGTTTAACAGAGCAAAGCATGTTACACATGCAAAAAGCTGAGTCATTACTTCAAGAATTGTACTCAGAACAAGTACAAGAATAAGTCAAAGTTTTATGATAAGCAAAACAGATTTTTTGCAACAATGAAAAAAGATCAGAAAGACAAGCATTAAATATTATCATGAACAGCATGTTACAAGAACAACTGTTGCACTCATCTGAGTGATAAGAAAGATTTGAGATAATATTTAAAATTCTCATAAAAGAATCATTTTTACACAGTAACTCATCATTAATCAAAAGTGCATGATGAGAATAATGATGAAAGTTTGTTCATTATGATCACAAAATCAGAAATTCTCAACAACAAAGCATATGACTTGAACAGATTGAACAGCATTAAAGAAGCTATTCATCAAGCAGTTAAAGAAGAAAATTGACGTAGCGAAATTCTACAAGCATTCACTATTGCAGCAGAAGATGCTCTCAATCAAGAAAAAAATCATCTTGAAGTAAAGAAAAATTTCAGAAAGTTTACAAGTTAAGCAAACTTTATAAGCATGTATAACGAATTGTACACTTTCTTTAAGCAGAAAGAGAAAGATTTTTCACAATGAATGCAACAGATCAAGAATGATATACATCAAGTTATTTATAATACTATGCAAGATGAGTTAATGTCAAAATCATGTTTAAATGATACAATTAATGAAGATCAGAATTGATAATGCTTGATTTTTAAAAATAGCTATAACTGAATATTAAAAATACAGAAGAAGATTGATACAAAAGCTTTTATTTATATAATGTTCAGAAACTGTGTTAAACTTGAAAGAAATGTGTTTGTGACATGAAAAGAAAATGATGTAGATGAACAAGATGTTGATGAAAGAAAAGAGTGTTGAGAAAGAAAAAAAATGTTGAGTTATATTTGAGTTAAATCTGAGTCAGATCTAGATCAGATCTTGACTAAATCATTGACTAGCTTTAATTATTATGCAGAATACTCGCTAGCATGCATTGTAAATTAATTAAAGCTTTCATCTTGTTCAGTTTTATCAATCTTGATATGCTTGTAACATTACTTCTTTCTTTGAAAATTCATGTTTGCATGAATGTAGTTCATTTGCTCACTTTTGTTAATAATTATTTCAATATTTAGCGCGATTTGCTTGAATATAGCTTATGAAATTCATTCAAAACTTTCTCTGAGTCATTGAATTTCTTTTTATCAACATAGTATCATTCATTGTTTCTATCTAGATCTTTTCATTTGACTTTGTACTGTATTCAATCTCAATAGCATTTGAAGTTCAATATATCATTTATTTTTCAATGTTTATCATCTTTGATAGTAATTAATCTGAGTGATTCTGAATGTTGTTCTGATAGAGAGTTTTCTGAATATAATCATAGTAGCTTTGAGCTGAACATTGAATGCAGATGCTTCATGCTAACTGATAAATGAAAATGATAAAAGATACTCACTTTTGCAGTGATTTGATAAAGATTTAGCTGTTTGTCTTTTAAATCTTTGCAGAGTCTCATTATCTTGATGTTTTTGAAAGATAGTTAAACTCAGTCATTTACTTCATAAATGACGTTTTATTTATGTTTATTGATTTGAACTTCAATGATCAGCTTCATCTTTTTCAATTGTTGATAATTGAAGCTTAATGATTCTTTCATTCAAATGACAATATCATCTGTCTTTCTAGCTTTAAGTCGTTCACAAGTCATTTTATAGTCAATCATATCTGAATTAAAACTCATTTGAGAGTGAAATTCTTTATTGAAGTAAAAGAAAATCATTGAAGTAGTTGAAAAAATATTGAAATTGTCGTTGAATTTCATCATAAATATTCATTTAACTCAGTCATTCTGCATGTAATTGCAGTAAATTTCAAGTTTGCATTCATCATTTTGATTGACTTGTTTTAATTGATCATTGATTTCAGAATGATAAACTGTAAATAAACTAGCTGTAATTCTCAGTCATTTACAAAGACTTTTTCACATAGTTGATATGAATTGAGAGTCTTTGTCTGAAACAATAGAACTGAGTAAATCATGCAGTTAATAAACGTTTCATAGCATGATTCAAACTGTTTCTTTGACTGAAATGTCATCATCTTTTCAATGACAGAGAACATAGTGATATTCTTTGATGAAACAACATATGATTATGCAAATGATGTTATAGTCTTTTGACAAAGATAGTTTAATGATGAAGTTCATAGTTATATCTTTTCAGCGTTTCTGTGAAATTGAAAGAGAATGATGAAGTTCATTGATGTTATTTCTAGAAACTTTGCTTCATTGATAAGCATGACAGTTTTAAATGTATCATCGAATAGTAATTCAATGATCTGATCAATAGTAGAAATGCTGAACTAGATTAATAGTTCATTTATTGTTAAAATGAGAGATTGAAGATTGATTATGCACTTCTTATAGTAATTTCGTGTGCATGTTCTTAAAGATTCACAGTAGATCTTTTTTAAATAAAACATCATCAATGATTTTGCAGTTCTTCAGTTTAATGATATGAAATTTGAGCTTGTTTTCGTTCATAGCTTGTTTATATTTGCTGCAAAACTCATCTGTTTAATTTGTCATACATACTCATTGATAGAAATTTGCTTCTGATTCAACAGATAAAACATCAACTTTATCAGAGATTAGAATAGTTTGAAAATGATCTTCAAGACATTAAGTTGATTCAGAAACGTTTGTTAAAAGCATTCTGATTAAAGCATTAATCTTAATGTTCATTTTATCTGATTTAAAGATAATTTGAAAATTAAACTTCAATAGAATGTTCAGATAGTTAACTTAATGTCAACTCAGCTGTTTATTTTTCATGAAAATCTTCAGAGCTTGATGATCAATGAATATTTGAATGAATAATTCAGTATATTTCAGCTTAAGTCATTAATGTTTGAAATAGTAAATAATGATCAGCAATTTCTTGTCATAGATATGATAGTTGATTTCAGCGAAAATCATGCTTTTGCTGTAGAAGATCATTAAGTGAAGTACACTTTTATCATCATACTGAGACAGTATTTCATCTTTTACATATTTCAATGCATCAATTTTCAAAATAGCTTGTCATTTGAGATCAAAGTGACGAAGTACTGAGATCAAGCTGACTTGTTTCTTTAAATTGTCAAAGACTTGAACACAGATCTTGTTTTAAACAAAAAACATGTTTTTTCTAGTCAGCTGAGTGAATGATTTAACTAGCTTCGAGAAGTTCTTAATGAAATGATGATAGAAGTTAATAAATCTCACGAAGCTTTGAATTTTCTTTAGATTGATTAAGATGATTCAGCTGACTATGACTGTCACTTTACTGAGATTTATACGAAGATTTAGTTCTAATATGATGACTTCTAGAAAGACAGTCTTTTCTACATTGAATTTGCACTTTCAAATATTCATCTGCAGTTCAGCTTCACGTAGTTGACTCAATACTAATTTGACGTAATCTTTATGTTTCTTTCTCATTTTGATATAAATGAGAATGTCATTTAAATAGACTTGACAAAAGTCGTTCAAAAAGTTTCATAAAACATCATTCATATATTGTTGAAAAAAGATCAATTCATTAATCAGTTTAAATGATAACATCTTGTATTTATATGCTTTTAAAACAATGATAAAAGTGATGTAATTCTTGCTATTGAGATGCATTTAAAGTTTGTTAAATGTTGATATGATGTTCAATTTAGTCAGATGCTTGCAACTCATTATTTTATCAATGATCTCATTTATTAATAATAAAGAATATTTATTTCTTTTGAAAATGACATTTAGCTTTCAATAGTTCACGCAGAATTGAAGATCTTCATTTGCTTTAAGAATAAATTCTGAGTAGTTTTCTTGACGAAAGAGACATTCAGAGTGTTCAAATTGCACTGAGTGTTGTACGCGATTTCTCTATTGATATTTTTCATGAATAAAGCGAATACTTCAGTCTGATTCTTCTTTAAGTGATTCAACAATGTTTTGAATGAAACGATGTTTATGCTTTGAATTGAGAAGAATTTTTTCTGAATCGTAGTTGAAACAGATCATTTGAGCATTCTAGAAATCTTTGACTGAGAGATAAAAGTAAATGAAGTTGATTATGATCAACTTGAATGCTTTGAATTGAAAGAGATCAAAAAAATTGAAATGAAAGTATTTAATTGATTCAAAAAAATGATGATGTTGATTTGCATATTCAGTAATATTTCATTTTTGTTCATTCATGATTTTTCTAATATGACTTTGTAATGATTGATGTCAGCTATCAACATAGAAACAGTCAATTTCTTATGACTTTCAATGATGAGATTCAATAGAATTTTATGAGTGATAGTCTTCTTCAATATCTTTTCATCATGTTCTTTTATTAACTTCTCTTTTGTCAGTGATATAAATTGAATTTTCAGCTCTTTACATACTTTATTGACTAGATTGATATGTATGATTGTATAAATGACTGAATCACTATCTATCAAAGAGCGAAGACTGAATGATTCATTCTGCAAAATGAGAAGAGCATTGACTAGAAATGACTTATCAAAGTAATTTTCTTTCAATAGAATTTCGTTTAAATTGCATAAAAATATAATCTTTACTTCAGTGATTGTTAAAGAAATGACTAGTTTTTTGACTTAAACTTTGATTCAGTATTGAGTTTGAAACAATCGTAGTTCTCATTTACTGCATTAACTTTGATAAATTGATTTAAGCATTTTTTGAAACTATGATCTGATTTGTGATATATGAAACAGATTTCAACTAAAACATCTGCATTCTTGATGTTAATCAAAACTGCGCTGCGCGACTTTGATCAGTCAGATTTCAAAGTCAAAGACTGAACAGTAATAGTTGCTTTAAAAATGATGATCTTTGAATCATCATGTTTAAGTAGTTTGTTCTTGATTTCTTGAACTGCTCTATGTTCATTGTTCAAGCAAATCAAATAGTTTCAAATATCTGATAGCTTTATGAGTGACTTCATTTGAGCTGTTCAAAAGATTTGAAGACGAGAGTTTATTTTATCTTTTAGATCAATGACTAGTACGTTCTTCTGATACTTTAAATAGATGTATAGTCGTTGAAACTGATTAAAGAAATCGCTGAATTTCTTTGATTCTTGAACCAGATTAATATATTCTTTATGATAGTTATCTTTCTTATCAGAGTCATGAAACGATTGAGCTAGTTTCTTTAGAAGTTCATTGACAATCAGATAGAAATTATCACAGTTGAAATTACGTCTGACTTGAGTGACTTCAACAATGTCATCTGCTAGTCGAGAGTTAATGTAGCTCAGCTTGTAAAGTTCATTTGAAAAGATGTTGATGTTCATTGCTAACTTTTCTCATATGTCAAGAGATCAGTTCTCTCAAGTAGAATTCTTTTCATCAATGAATATTAAAGAGTTGAGTATTTTATGATATTTAAATCGTTCAAGTTAAATGACAATCAAGAAAGCAGTGATGATTACATTGACTGTAATAGCAGTGAAAGCTTATAGTTTTGCTTTCAACTGTTGAATTTCACTCTTGTCTCGTTGTTTCATCTCAACAAGATGATCTGTTTCTTTATTAAGAACATAAATACGTTTCTTTCATACTTTTATATCATCAAGTATGATGATTTCAACGTTTAATTCGTTGAAAGCAATGAATGAAAAAGCGTGTTGTGAATTAATGATAAAAGAGAAAGCTTGTAAACGTGTTTATTGCAAGAAATCAACGAAAGCTTTATTTTTATCAGATGTGTTCTTAAATATCATAGTGAAGAAGATGAGAATTGATTTGAACTGAACAAAGAATGAAGCTCAGAAATTTTATGAAGAAAGACAAATGTTTATTCAATAAAGAAAATATTTATGAGAGTGATTAATTTTGAAGCAATTCACGAAAATTCTTTATCATAATTTTCTTGATTGATTTGATTCTCTAGCAATTCACGAAGATTCTTTATCATAGATTCTATTAATCGATTTTGAATGAATGCATACTGAATGAGCGATAAATCTTTTAGCAATTCAATGATTATATATTCTTGTTGATTCTATGAATTCTCTGATGTTGTTCTTGTCTTTTGAGATCAAATCATCAGATAAACAAATTTCTTTAAACTCAATTCATCTGTACAAGTTGATTGAATGAATAATGAGATCAGTATCATGTGATTAATGAATTTTTAATATAATGTCAGAATCATGTTTAAATGATACAATCAATGAAGATCAAAGTTGATAGTGCTTGATCTTTAGAAATAGCTATAACTGAATATTAAGAATACAGAAGAAGATTAATACAAAAGCTTCTATTTATATAATGTTCAAAGACTGTGCTAGACTTGAAAAAAATGTGTTTGTGACATGAAAAGAAGATGATGTAGATGAACAAGATGTTGATGAAAGAAAAGAGTGTTGAGAAAGAAAAAGAATGTTGAGTCATATTTAAGTCAAATCTGAGTCAGATCTAAATCAGATCTCAACTAGATTGTTGACTAGCTTTAATCATTACGCAAAGTACTTGCTAACGTGCATTGCAAATTGATTAAAGCTTTCATTTTGTTCAGTCTTATCAGTCTTGATATGCTCATAACAGTCAATTGCATCACGCAAAGACATTTAATATCATGACATAATCATGAAAAAGTCATTCACAAAAGTTAAGTTCATTAAGCAAGAAGAATATATACTTTTTAATGAAGATCACATATTCAGAAAGTTTAAACAAATGACAAAAGTCATTAAAAAGAGGTTTGATCTGTGTGATTCAAAGAAATATTCACTTAAGAAGATCAATTTGAATCAATTTCAGTACATAAAACAAGTATTGAAAGAAAGAGCTTCTAGTTCAAAAAACTAGAAGACTCTTTGATCAATAAATCATTGAAGAAGTTTAGTTGAAGATTGAAAATTGAAAGCATATTTATCTTCATTAACAATTTGTTGCAGCTACAAGTCTGAGTCAAAGTTAATGATCATGCAGCATGATTATTCATAAATAGTGACTGCACAAGAAACTACATATCTTCAGAATTTGCTAGAAAAGCGCAAATATTTATGCAGAAGAAGAAAAAATCTTACAATTTGCAAAACTTTGATGAAACATTCATGAAGTACAATAATGAACTAATAAACAAGAAACTTAACTCATTCATTTGAGACTTGAACAACATTGAAAGAAGTTACGTTTAGATGTTACAAAGCAGTCAGACAGCAATATAGTTCTAGACATATCATGACTTTGTATAATCAATTCAATGATCAATTGAGTCAATGAGACAATTGCATTTCTAAATATAAAAACAACGCGATTGCACTTGATATTGAAATCATCACAAAATGTGAAGATATTCATCATGATGAGCAAAGAAATGCGCGAAGAGTTCAGAGAAATTAATGATACACAGATGTTATGAAGCAGAGAGATTCAGAGCAATCATTCAAAGAATCTCACTATTGCTATTATTTTTAAAAAATATCAGAAATATAAAATTCTGTTTAAGAAAGAAAGTGATCAGAAGACATTACTTAAACATTAATCATGAAATCATAAGATTAAGCTCATTAACGACAAGAAATTTATGAAACAGTTCATTTATTCATTATTGATAGAAAAGCTCAATGCTTTGCAATAATATTTGAAGAAGAACATGTGAAAAAAATTCATTAAAGAATCACAGTCATCAGCAAAATACTCAATTCTGTTTATTTCAAAATTGAATGAAAGTTTAAAACTATGTGTTGATTACAAAGCATTAAATAACATCATGATTAAAAACAGTTATTCATTATCGCTCATAGCAGAATTGCAGAATAGATTGCAGAGTGCACAGTGATTTATGAAATTTGATATACTTGAAGCATTTAATTGAATATAAATTAAAGAAAAAGATGAGTGAAAAACAGTCTTTCATACTTAACTAAAACATTACAAGTATTTGATCATGTTTTTTGACTTAATCAATGCTTTAATCACGTTTCAGATCTTTGTAAATAACATGCTATGATGTTATCTGAATTAATTTGTCATAGTATATCTGAATGATATATTAGTATACTCAAAGACAAAGAAAAAACATGTGTGACATGTTAAGAAAGTTCTACAGACTTTGAAGAAAGTCAATCTGCACATCAAGTCAGAAAAAAGTGAATTTCATGTACAAAATGTACAGTTTTTGAGATTCATAATCATGTTTCAAAGTCTAAGAATGAACTTAAAGAAGATAAAAGTTGTTACGACTTAATTAATGTCAAAGTCAAAGATTTAAGTTTAATTCTTTCTGAAATTCATAAACTTTTATAAATGCTTTATAAAGAAGTACTTCAGAATCATCTCATCACTTATGAATTTTACAAGAAAGAACATATCATTCATGTAAATTGAGAAAGTGAAAAAAGCTTTTAAGAAGCTGAAGAAATTGTTCATCTTTCAGTCAATACTGATCATGTTTGAATCAGAAAAACTCATTATGCTTGAGATGAATATGTTGAACGAAACTATTGAAGCATATATCAATCAATCAAATGATAAGAAATGTTTGCATCTTATTGCATTTCATAATAGAAAGTTTACAGACGCTGAATTGAACTATGAAATATATAACAAGAAGCTGTTAGTTATTGTCAATTCTTTCAAACAATGAAGAATGTATTTGAAAGAATTTAAACATCAGATTCAAGTATATATAAATTATAAAAATCTGCTATACTTTATAATCACGAAAGTTCTAAATCAAAGACAGATTAAATGATTGAAAGAGTTATCATTATACAACTTTCAAATTCAATATCAAAAAAATCTGAAAACTTGAAGATTAATGTCTTAAGCAGAAGAGCAGATCACATGACAGATAAATTACAGGTAAATCAGACTATCTTGCAAGAAAACTCAGACAATTCAATTGTTTATAATAGACAAAACGCAGCTACTTTATGAATCAACAACAAAGATTTCAAGAAATGAGTAAAGTTGAAGCTAGCGAAAAACTCAGTCACGCAAGATATTATAAAGAATATCAAGAACAACATGAACTTTAAGATTATTAATGAAATACTAACATTTCAAGATTTGATTTATGTTTCAACAAGATGCAAACAAAAGATGATAGATGATCATCACAAGTTAATGATATATGAACATTAAGATTTGAATAAAATCATTGAAAGAATATTCAGAATCTACTATTTCTTGAAAATGAGAAAACAGATAGAAGATATTATCAGAAAGTGCAATGTATGTATTTGTATGAAACACAATCAACATAAACTTTAAGAACTTTTGAAAAGTCTCAACACATTAAATCATGCATGAAAAAGCATAGCTTTGAACTTCATAGTCAAGTTATTTAAATCAAAGAAAAAAGTCATTGAAACAATGTATGACTTTATCTTGATTATAATAAACAGATTAATCAAGTACAAATACTTCTTGTCATATAAGAAAACAACATTTGCAGAAGATTTAATTTACACATTGTTATGATTCTAGCTACGCATCTATGTTGATAGCTATGTTGATGACTATGTCGATGACTATGTTCATGACTATCGTCGATCGCTCGTCACTAGACTATTGAATTGTTTCAAAGTCAACTTTATTCAGAGTTAGCTTCTGTTTCTCTGAGTTATATAAATAGTCAGCTTTTTTCTTCTAGATACTTTTCTTTCTTAGCATTTATATACTTGTTACATTACATTCATATGACTCGCTCTATGCTGA
>JAABUT010000926.1_pt1 | contig 38825 bp, 34 predicted proteins | sample 5559281 | NCBI WGS metagenome assembly JAABUT01 (sample SAMN10711880, study PRJNA513359) | rock metagenome | isolation source: Antarctica rocks | place: Antarctica: Victoria Land, Ricker Hills nord | collected 2016-01-04 | reverse complement strand
TAAACAGTCTCACGTTGATCAAAAGACACTTTGTTCTTTTTCAAATAGATCGAAAAGATTGAGATGAAGAGAATCTATTCTGCGTGTCAGTGAATCAAACGAAAGCATCGATGAACGTCATCTTATTCAGATTGTCGCCTTTCAAGGCATTATTAAGCAGCGACTCTACTGCGAGAGCAGTCTCTGCCATTGTAAGTTTCTCATTAGTGAATTCTCAATCTCGCTTCATGCTTATCGATGTGTTGTACTTGTCAAATCACACGAATTCGAAGAGTACTAGCCTTGCGAGCCTTATAATCATGAATCAGCTGTTTCAGATACGACAAGTGTGCAGCCATCTCGAACTCAGTGACTATCAGAAGAATGCTTTCATACTCGCTCACAGAGACACTGATTTCATAAGACTCACTGAATAGTATCAAATGAGAATCAGCTGCGCTCTCGTTCTCGTCGATCTCGACGTGATACAGAAGTTCTCATGTCAGTTCTTTACGAGATTTGATGAAAAGATTCAGTCTATTCTGCTTCTTGTGTGCTCAAGAGATCATCACGAAAGAATGACTCTGCACGAAGAATCAGAAGCTGACGAAAGAAATTCATAAATTGATGTATTGCTCAGCTTTGACCTTCAGTGATCGAGAAAGATTGATGCTAATCTTGACAGTGTCATAGACGTGACTAATGAGAACTCGAGCGCGATCGTGACGAAACATCTCGCTTCGTCACAGTACACTGATGCATTGAACAACAGATGTGAAAAGAAACAGCGCAGCAGAGATATAGATGTACATGCAAGAAAAAAGCGACTTGAAGAGCAGATGACGTCAGATGAAACAGGCAGAAAGCGCGATCAACGCTTGATGTGTACGAAGAAAGATTTCGTAGAATGATCGACGCAAGAGAGAATGCGAGAGTAGTAGAAGAACACACAGCGATGATTCGATCTGAGTATGATTAGTTAGAAACGACGATGAAAGTAGCAACAAAGATTAACTATCAGTTCAAACAGATGCTCTGATACTTTCAACGAGAAAGTGATTTGATTGATCACGACGACGAGTACGTGAAAGAGATTGAGCGCGAACGTCATCAATTTCGTCGAGCGATGAACGTGTTAATAAGAATTCAAAGAAAATTCGAGAAGATCAGTCAGAAAACTAAGATGAGCGTCTGCAAAGAGCGAAATCATGTTGACGAGCAATAGATTTTCGACTTGAAGATCAGCTTTAAAGATCGTGAAAACTCGAAAGCTAAGACAGAAGACATTGATCATGATGTAGATCAGCTGAATCAGAACGTCGATTCGACTTCACGAACTCAAAAGTCGATGATGATTCAGAAAGTATGAATAAGTAAGATGCTTGAACGTAAGAAGAGAGATCTTTTCTCGAAATTGCACTGTACGAGAAAGAAGATTAACAATAATGAAGACAAAGAAGAAGTCGCTCGCGACAGTAGCGTATATCTGAGTGACATTCATGAGAATACGAAGTTGAAGCAGTATTACAGAGAAGAGATGAAAAATTGAAGCGAATCAAAGAAGTGATAAGAAGAAAGACTGAGAAGAAAATAAAGAAATGTATCGAGACGTCAAGACTCTTTTAATACGTGAAACTGAAATTGAATAAAACTGATCATGAGAACAAACGTAAAAAAAGTTGAGAAGAAGAAACATCAAAAGTATTAGAAAAGAAGCAGAAAATGATGATTCATAAGAGCAGAGCTAAATTGTCATCATTTTCGATGATGCGCTATATTTAGAATTCATTTCGAGAAACGAAAAGAATTTCAACTCACTAAATCGACGCAAAAAGTTCAGAAACAGAGATTTTATAATTTTAGATTAGCATGTCAAGATATTTGCAAATCTCTAAAAAGAATCGTCTATACTGACTTGTGAAGTCTTCACGCGAAGACTTCAGCTCAGTTCATCATTCACTCAAGTCAATTCTTTTGTCAATCACACTGAAGCAGTTAATGCTGAAAATGTTAGATTCTGATTAAAGCGACTAGATTGCAACTCATCTTCATTAACTCATTTATTGAAGAAGCAGACGTCGTCGTTGACAAAAATTCGATGACGTTGAAGTCGAAAGATCAACGATTCAAATTCTCGACATTGACAGCTTCGTCGTCTTTGATGCATTTCTGCATGAGTTTCATCATGATTCTACTGAGCGCTCTTACATCTCTAATACTGATTTCGTCTGACAAAGCAATCTGATGACAGCATTCTTGATTCACTGTCATGTAATGTTAACGAAGTTTTTTGTGAACTGAGATTGAGATTGACTGATTTTGACATCTTCTTCGACGCTTAAAAGAATGTTGAAGCAACTGAGAGATTCATGCTTCATTCTCTGAAAGATAAGATAGACAAGATTCTCAAGTATCTATTGCGATTAGCACATTCTTCGTGACATCTCGTCTGTCAAATCTATCTGTTTGAGTATGACTGTCAATTTTTGCTCATCAAAATAGAAAAAAGAAGCAACGATCTGAACAAGAGAGATGTTCATACGCTCGAGAATGACATAGAAGAATTTCTTGAAACTAAAAGATTTTAGAACGACAACGAAGTTGTCGTGTTGAATGTGATGTAACATGTGAAGCTTCTTGTGAGAGTCTGATCTTGAAAAACTTTTCACGATGACACGTTTGCGAAGAGATTTTTTTCAAACGACAACAGTAATGAAATGATCAAGCTTGAGCTGAAAGATCTTCTTGTAGCTTTTTCATGAAGATTCGTTTTTCATTTTCTTATATTCGCGAATTTCAAGCCTTGTATCTACTTCAATTCTCTGCGAAGAGAGAAATCTTTTTCTTTTTGAATCTTTGTTTTTAGAGATTGAGTGATTCTGAAAATGTCGTTTCGATTCTGTGACATTGTCACGAGACTCTGTAGTCAAAGTAAACTGCTCGACTTCTCTCAGATTTCTCATGTTGAACAGAGTGTCACGCTTGAAGAGTTGAGAACTCATGCTGAATATTCATGAGAAATGAGAAAATGTTTGAAGATTTGATGTGATTGTTGAGTAGAAAATACAGTCGAGAAGAGAATGAAATGTCGAAAACAATGCAATGTATAAGTAGATCGACAATGATCAGAAAATTATTTAAAGCACAGAAAGAGAAACAGTTTCGAGTAAAATGATAACAGCACTTTTTGAAGTCTGTCAGAAACGACGCGCAATACAAAGTACAAGCATTGTCAGATCGCAAGACACTCTAATGTATTTGTCTGTTTTTCATTCTTCATCAAGTAAATCTTCTTGAAATGTGACGAGCTTAAGCGCACGACGAAGAATCAAGACTCGAGACGAAAAAAGAGCTTAAGTACAAAGAAATGACTTGCGTCAAACTCAAGTGACTGCATTTTCGATGAAATGAGTCAGAAGAGCTCGACGACATGAACATAAAGAGATTGAAATCGATATTTCAAAAAGAATGTCGTTGACTTGACATATGTAATCACATCTATGCTGTTGTTAATCAGCAACATCTTGATGCTGCTATACTGATTTCAGAAATCTCAATAAAAGCATTGCTGACTAAATCAAAGAACGAATATTCGAAGCTAGTTTTTTTGATCGATTATCAGCTGAAATGTCTGCACAAACGACACAGAATTCAGGCAGAAAAAGAAGTTCTTTCTTCAGCGAATAAATAATGAACAGTGAATCTTTATCTTGCAGATACGATGAAACTCTTCTCAAAATCAACGCTTCTGATTTTTATCTTTTACAGACATCGATCGCGAACTGAAAACATATCTGATTGAGAAGTATTTCAATGAAGAGAAGCTCGTCAACGACAAGATCTATTGCAAGATACATCAGTATCACTTTCAATGCAATCTTAGCTTCGAACGACGATGATGAAATCGTCTGACTGCGCATGAGAAGAGATGTCTGAGACAGCTTTTTCGACACGATGAGTTGATCGCGACTTGCGATGCTCTGTTGAACATCACTGATCTTTGAGAAGATTGAAGAAATAGCACACTACACACAATCATGATCATTAAATGTGACAAGATGAGCAGATACTCAACAAGTGCTCTGATTTGCTTATTCTTCGATAGAAAAGTCTGTGCTATCTCAATCATATCAAGAAGATCTGAAAGATGCTACTTCAACAAGACAAGAACGCGATGCACAAGATGAATCAAGTCACAGTGAAAGCTTTGAAGCTGAAAGCATCACGACTATCAACGCTGAATGTCAAAGTTTTGCAAGATCAAGTGCTAGAAGAGAAAATATTCGACGCTTTTAGCGAGCAAGAGCGTGTGACAATATGAAGCAGACTGCAAGTCATCAATGATTTGATTTCTTCTTTGTTTACTTTCTTCGAGAATGTCAAATATCTGAAAGCGTGCGTCAATTACGTGAAATGATTGATAAGTTTATCTTCTTGAAACATCATGTTCATCACGCTGAAAAAGATGTTTTGCGACGCAAATCAAAGAGCAGATTAAGCTGTCATTCAGATCACGAAATTCAGCTTTACGTCTAGTTCGACAAGCTTGACGAATCGAGTGAATCTGAGCTATCGACAGTTGCATGTCTATGTCATGCATCACTATCTTCAAATGTCTAGAAAGTTCAAAGAGAAAGAGCTTCTGACGAGACTGATGATCAACACAGATGAAACGATGCTGCGCGACTTTGTTGATCTGACTGATTGATTAGATTTCAAGTTTCTCGAGATTATCGCTCTAAAGCAATGTTCAAAGTCGACGATTGTGAAAGCGCAATTCGAAAGATCGAAGTCTCTGCTAGTCACGAATGATGTCGATGAGATAAAGAAACGAAGATGTGAGCTATCACATGTAGAGAATTATGTAGAGAATGATGAGTTTCTATTTGTAAATCATTTACACAATGAGAAGAAGAAACAAGATGAGAGAATTACATTCTTTTTCATTTGAAAGTTCGTCTACTTTGCATTCTTTGAAAGATCATTATTCTTGATCTTGAATTCGATTTCTCAAGTTTCTGATTGCACAGACGAGAATATGAACAGATCGCAAGATGCACACATATCACAGAAAAGACGAAAGCAAGAGCAGTAAAGACAGAAGCTGAAGAGACAGAAGCTGAAGAGTCAGAAGCTGAAAAGACAAAAGTTGAAGAGACAGAAGCAAGAGCAGCAAAGATTGAAGCTAAAGAGACAGAAGCAAGAGCAGCAGAGTCAGAAGCTGAAGAGTCAGAAGCAAAAGCAGCAAAGACAGAAGCAAGAGAGACAGAAGCAAGAGCAGCAGAGATTGAAGCTGAAGAGACTAAAGCAAGAGAGGCTGAAGCAGAAGAGACTGAAGCAAGAGCAGAAGCAGAAAAGACAAAAACAGAAGATACTTAAAAGACTAAAGCAAGAGAGACAAGAGCAAGAGAGACAAGAACAAGAGAGCTTGAATAAGAAGAGATTAGAGCGAGAAAGACTATGAGAGAAGCAAAAATTGATAGAGCAGAAAAGATTAAAGAAAGAGAGACTGAAAAAAGAAGAGCAAGAAAGAAAGAAGAAAGAGAAGCGAGAAAGACAGAAGCAAGAGAAGCGAGAAAGACAGAAGCAAGAGAAACGAGAAAGACAGAAGCAAGAGAAACGAGAAAGACAGAAGCAAGAGAAACGAGAAAGACAGAAGCAAGAGAGACGAGAAAGACTAGAGTATCAAAGTCTAGAGAATCAACAAAGACTACAGAATCAGCAAAGACTCAAACAAGAAGAATTACTCGAGAAAGAAGAACTTGATCAAGAGAAAACAAATCAGCAAATAGAACAAGACGTAAATCGAGACGAGACTTCAGCAAATCTGTTCTCGACGAAAAAAGCACGAAAGTCTGAGACTCAACTTGAGAAAAGATCAGATAACACAAAGATTCGCATCAACTTTAAATTTCATGAAGAAGACTTCTGAAAAGATGCGTCATTTCTTATGATCAATTCATTCGATTCATTCAAGATCGAGAGAGTAGCGAAGAAGAAAATAAGAGAAAAGATAAGACTTTTCGATATCGAGCTGCGCATGTTAACTTCACAGAAGTGTTATCAAGTCGTGATGATTGACGAAACTTACACTGTACTCTTAATTCGAAAGTCAGAAATCTACATTGATAACGAGCTACAGATTTCTGCAATGAACGTTTGCATTGACATCTTATCTCATCAACAACATATGCTGAAGAGAGTTGTCATCAATGATATATCTCAACTGCATCACATGCAAAAGAAACATCACGAAAGAGTCTTCATATGAAAGAAAATCACTCTGAAAGACACAAGATCATTGATAAATTGATGATATATAGAGCTAAAGTAGATTTCACACAGATCAAAGATACGCACTTCAAGAGCAATTAAGCACGAAAGAAACATGAGAGAATCAAGATTAATAATGTCAGATCATTGAAGAGTAATGAGAGAAAGAGAGCTGTCAATGATGACATCATCAAGAAAGATCATATACGAAAGAAGAAAATTGTATTAATCTTGAATATTTCATTTACATGTCTTAACATCTTTTGCTATAGTTCATGTTTTAAACAAATCTACTGCTATCAACATAATCTGTGTTTCATCAATCATATGTGCATCGACAAGCGATTGAGTAAAATATGTCTTAAGTATAACATCAACTTAAGAAATGACTGATGTCTAGAATGTCACAACTCGTCAACTGCTTTGAACTCATCGCTTTAAGTATCAGACTTGAACGAAGCATCTGAAATGAGACTACGCAGTTTCAACGTTCTTGCAACGTCTTGTTTAAAGATTTGAATCACTCATTCATTCAAGAAGTTTATCGTCATAGCTAAACTTCTAGTCTTCTTATTTTTCATCATTCATTCGCAAATTCAAAGCTCAATCAACGTCTCAATACTGCATCGATCGTATCATTTCTTTTATCTCTTTAACTTTATCATCAAAGTTTGCGATTGATTGATTTGAGATCTCTTCTAGTCTCTTCAGATGATTTTCTTTGACAGCGAGCTTTCTCAAGATCATTCTTTGCATCTTCAGCATGCATTCTTTCATGTCTAGTGCTTTCGAGAGTTTCGAATTCAAGACGAATAATTCGTTAAGTCGTTCATGATGCTTTGCTCAACTTTGACTGCGAAGCTTCTTTCTCTTTTGAATTTTCTCATCTTGAGTGATCAGTCATTTTCTTCAAGATCGATTCGACTTTTCGTGTTCTGTCGTAAGTCTCGATTCTTCACTTGCGTTGAACTCAAGATTCGAGCGCAACAAGCGATCTGAGTACGATGAATGTGATTGCGACATGCTGATGAATCTCGTCATGTCAAATTTGAAGAAGCAACTCGCGAAGTAAATCAATGCAGCTTTAAATCTAATTACGTCTCTTTTCGACAATACAGCAGTTTGAATCGATTCGTTTCTTATTTATCTTCATTGATGATTCGACTTTTCATTCTTGCTCTTGCTCGACATTTACTTCTGACTCTGACATTCACTTCTGACTCTGACATTCACTTCTGACTCTGACATTCACTTCTGACTCTAGCATCTACTTGTAGATATAGATATCGCTGTCTACTAGCTCAAGTCTATTGAGTAAATTGCTCTCATTTCTAGACTTATAATAAGTAATGACGACTATATACTCTGCACAAAGACAATATACAATCTTTACGAAAACGCAGTGTGTTTAGCATAATTTTATAGTATCAATTCGACATTTTCATAAAGTTCTTCACATAAAGCTCTTCTAGAAGCTAGATCAGATTGATAGTGATCGAAGAAACAGAATTCTATCTAGCTAAACAAAACACAAATCAAGAATTAGTGCATGTTCATTTCAGCGTGCTATCATATATTATTGCAAAAAGACAGTCTTTTAGCAAGACATTTGACTCTAGACGCGCTATTCGCTCGAAGCACAAGACACAAACAAAGCTGAAGCTTTCTCAATACTAGTATTCTGCTGACTTACTACTCATACCTTGCATTCGTCTAATAATGTCACAAGCGAATACAGTCAGCTTCTTCTTCGTTAGAATTGTTATGACAGTCAGCAGCTGTTTTCACTCGATAGTTCATCATGTACTTTTCGCAGCTTCAAGCCTAAGTTTGATCGTCATCTTGACTCAAGTGACTCAAATTCAGCTGTTCTTGTTTCTCTAATGAACGAGACATCTGAATAAATTTGAAATTCTCTACATTGTTTCAATTGCTATCTTTTTCAAACCTTACATTCTGCGAATAAAGAAGAGTTTCATCGAGCTGATCATCTTTGCAGTCGAGTTTCGTGAAAACATTTAAGATAAGCGTTGAACGAGTGTAAATCAAAGAGTCTTCATTGATTGTCTGCATTATGATCAGAAAAAGTGAGTTTGAACGCTAGTTCACATTTACTTACATCAGCATTAGATGCTTGATTGTCTCTCATCTGAAGAGCAGCAGACTCACGAGCACTTTGAAGTGTCAATACAGCATTGACGAATGCATTGACTAAATAGTAACAGAATAGAAAGACGAAACAAGTCTTCAAGATGCTGATAGATATCATGTTGATTTATTAGATGAAATGTGAATGTATGACACTTTGCAAAATGAATAGATTAAAAGAATTTGACTCGAGAAGAGTTTTTATCGTGACAATATTCAATCACATTCAATTCTCGCTTCTATTGTATTCGATTTTGAAGCTTATGTAGAATTTTCATGAACATTCAGAAAAGACTTTCTGTGAGACATCAAAAAAGAGACTTCTTCTCTACAGAATTCAGAAGAATGCTCGATTATTATATTCAGAAAGATTTGCGAAAAGATGTTTCTTTAAGCAGCTATGAATGAGCTTTCAAGTCATCATTTTCAGTTCGCTGCTAATTTCTCGTCAAACATTGTGTTTAGATCAGACATATTCAATTATGATGTCACAACAGACAACATACAAATCGAAAGTGAAACACAAAGTTGATCGTCGTCAATGATAAAAGAACAGCGACGAGAAGTAATTCACGACGAAGTCTCAAAGATTGCAATGTCAAAGACTACATTTCTGAGAACGAGAACAATCAAAGACAATCGACATGTCATCTTTCAAAATTCTCGAGTAAAGCGACGACTGTCATCAATACATTCTGCATTTCGTCGACGATCAATTTTCGGCAAGGCGAGTGATGTTGCTGCTCTGAACGATCAGATTGCAAGAAATGAGAAGATCATATTCACTTATGAGCAGCTATCTCATTGACTTCAGATATTGAAGCAAAATTGCTCTGCTTCTTCAACGAAGCGCGTGATAGAACTTACAAGAACGAATGACTATTTACTGCAAAAGCTGACTTATCACAAAGATACTCAAGCAGCTGATATGAAATTTCATGAGACAGTGATTGATTTGCATGTGAAATTGAACGATGCATTGAAGAAAAGATCTCAAAAGCGAGCAGACGCAGAGTCTACTTTACTAAGCTATTGAAATATTGATTTTGATGATGAAAATGTCGAGAATATTGTTTTCTAATAGCTTTCATCTTTATCTCATTTCGTAGAAACGAGCGAGTTCAGCGCTGAAGAAAGACTCAATCTGACTGAAGTATCTAATCTTCGTTGCAAGATACATAGTAGATCAGAAGCGTTGAGTTCAGACATAGTGATTTCATTGAGCTAGTCTTCGTTGTTCACTACAAGATCTATGTAAATCTCATCTTAACTCTAAAGTGTCAGAACTGATCATAGTTTAGCAGTAAGCGAACTATATAGCTATTTGTAGATGAAACATTAGCTGAAACGTGATAAAAGAATTCTTTCTCAGACACAGCTTTCTTTAAGCATTCGAAAGTGAATCGCATGACATTCATTTTTGTTTCGCGATTCTGATGACTGAGCTTTTCAATAAGAATTGCGACATTCTTCTACAATTAAAGACATTCAGAAAAGAGATGACATTCATTCACTGCTTTCGAGAATCAATTTATTTCTCAAGAATATATATTGTCATTGTGACTTCAAAAAAGAACGGTCAAAGCATCTTTCTATATCTTTATGACAAAAGTTAGAACTCAGCGACACATTGATCGAGAGAAAGTCAGAAAGCGAACAAAAAGTCTCTTCAAAAAGATGAACGAGTTGACACAGATAACAAACGCAAAGATTTACTTCGTCATGAATCGCAACGAAAGATATCAAATCTACAAATCGACTGATCAACTCAAGTAATCATCGTCGAAACAAGAAATGATAAATCGCTCAATCACAAAGATTTGCGCATTGTTTAATTCTATGATTCTAGAAGAAGCATTATTTCATTTCAAGGTATAAAGATCTCACGAACTTTGAGTCTGTGAATGACGAAGAAATCAACGACGAACATCTAACGAAGCTCAAGCTTGAAGATGACGATGATTTCATTAATTATCAGCGACGCATTTTCTCTGTTCTCAAGCCTTCAGTTCTGTCAAGATCATCAGCTGAATGAATGTATTTCTCGTCTCGACTTTCATCTTAAATAATGTGCAGATCAAACATTTATCTGTCATAAAGACTCAAATTGCAATCGTCTCATCTGAATTTAGAAAGTTCTCTGTGAAATAGCTTTCTCTCGATTCTCATTCAATTCGATCTATGCTTGACTAACAAAATGTGAGCTGTCTTTTTCGTGCCTCGTATTATATGAAACACATATTGCTGTTCAAAACTAGTGCTACTCGTATATTTGACGTTGCACTGTGTGACAATGCTCAAGATTCTTCAATCACACTTCAAAGAATAATGTCATAAAGTGAGATCAGATCTTTGCAAAGTCTTCGACAAGAAGTTGTTGAAGCAAAGACATCACATTCTGAAAATTCTGAATGAAGCAACGAGAAGCAAAAACAAGAATCATCGTTAGAATGCATGATTAGTGATTGAAGTTGAGATTCTGAATTAGATTTCACAATCGAGAAGCAATCTCAGATCTTTCAACATCGTTTTTACATGTTCACTAACGCATTCTTGTATGATGTGCATTTACATGCTTAGTTGACTTGCGTCTGTGTCTTAAACAGAATTCTAGTTGCGAAAGAATGATTGACAGCGACAGAGATTTGAAGTTGAGATCGAACTGTCTGATTGAATGACTGTCAGCATTTGCAGTGTCTCAAATAGAAATGCGCATGATCTTCTTCATCAGAACGCGCTCTGCTTCACATATTCTAGATGCTGTCAAAAATGAGCTTCTTGATTTAAAATACATGTTTTGACTTTGACTGCATCTTTTTTCTTCTCAACAGTGTAGCACAACATCATTTTTGAATGCTCGCTACTCATTTCTTACTGAATCTCACTTTCATTGTCTTTGAGATTTCTGCTTTCAATAAATGAAAGTCAAATTACATTCTTCTACTTGACATCAAACTCTCTCATATGTTGATCTCAATCAATTCTTTCTTTTGCTGTCAGTATCTTTCTTCAAAGTTCTTTGATCATCACGTCAACATCATTTCAGAAAGCATCTGCAACTTCTTGTGAATCATCAGATTCTTTCTGAACAGAATATGCCTAGTTTTCTTCGAGTGCATTTGAAGCAGCTCAGAAACAAGCTTTCTCGAACGATTGAGATGAGAAGACTTCATGACAGAATCTTCAAGAATGATGCTGATATTATATTGCGATTGACAGTCTGAGAAAGCAACTTCAAGATCTTTACACTCAGTATCAACATTTGTGCGCAGTCTACAATCAGACTTGAGAAGACGTGAATACTCAGATTCAACAATTCAACTCTATTGATTCAGCTCTCAATATGAAAAGAAATGTGCAGATGAAAAAGAAAATTTGATATGAAGCAGACAAACAGTCATTGTCAAATTCATTGATATTCTTCACGCTTCGCGAGTTTTCAATGAGAACGTAAGAGTCTGACTTAAGGCAGAAGCATTGAAGCTTGATCTCTTAATCGCGATGAAGATTGCTGATGCTTCAGTGATGTGATAGATGATTGATAGACATAGAGTGAATAACATAGCATACTGAGAGATCGCGATTGTTCAAACACATCGTATGCATAAAGTAATCACGATCGCAGATTAATAAAGCTTATTCTGCTTCGATTTGATCTATCTATATTACAAAATTTCTATGACATAGTAGTAGATAATAAGCAAAGAGATCATGTTTCTAGATACTTTCTTCATTGCAGTTCGATCAGAAAATGAAGTCTCTGATGATCATATCTCAGAACTTGAAACATTGATTGCTCAGATACTGTTGTTCGTTGATCATATACTCAAAGAAAAGATCGCGATGAGCATTGAAGCGATCGATTCATTTTCAGTTCACGACAGATTGAATGTTCGCGAAGCGCTTGTAGAAATTGTCTGCGCAACGCTCGTTGTGATGCTGTCGTTGACTGAGTGACGATTTGAAGAATTTAAGCTGAAGATTTCTCTGTCTTTATCACGAAGCGCACAGTTCTGCTGTGATGATGAACGATAGAATCATGCTGAATTATTCGTTGTTATCAAGTAAGAAATCATCAATCTGAAGAAATTGACAGCGCTTAACAAGTCGTTTGCTTGACAGAGTTGATCTAAAGAGATCTGAGCTATATGATTTCTGAGATTCACTGAGATGAACAAGATGATATTGTTGACGAAAGCATTCAATTGATTCGAAGTGAACACAGTCTTCACGTCGATGTCAATGACAATGTGATGAATTAATGAATTCAAAGACATAGCTTCTGAACTATATTCTAGTGTTGTTGTTTGCATGCTGACGTTGAGACTTGTTGAGTTTCAGCTCACGTTCAACTCAAACAATAACATCTCAGACGCGTTATTGACATGACTGCTAAGTAGAATATTAGCTGACTCGATCTGCATGCTATTCACTTACATTTCAGTGATCAACGCGATCAACAATGTCAATGATTTCAGTTCGTTCATGTCTTCTTTTGCAAGTTAAGATATTGATGTTGTCAAAGTTGATAACATTGAGAAAGAGAGTTCTGACTGTTGTCAAATGAAAAGATAGAAACTCTCAAAAACGAAATTTTGAAGAGTCTCAATTTGTGAATGTTCAGAATGCATCTTTTGCAAGATTCTATTCGCAGTCAGAAAAGCTCACAGAACAATGCAAGAACTGATGATCATGAAAGTCTGAGTTGACTTATCAATGATTTATAAAAGAGCACAAATTAATGATTCAAAAAAACACAACATTACACAAATAAAATTCTCAAAAACAGATCAATTGATTCGATTCTTGAATACATCTACTCGAGCAATTTTATCATCTTAAAAGACAAGTAATACTGCTATTTTGTACAAGAACTGATTTGAAAAGAGAAAATTCTTTCAATTGAATTATGATCGATTTCGAAACGAAAATTTCATCGATCGTAGAAGTCGAAGAGAAGACGCTGAGTTCAAATCTCAAGCGAGTTGCGATCAACGAAGCATGTAAACAGACAGAGCAAGCAAAGACGTTCAACAGTCTTTCAACATCAAAGAGCATGTTGAGTTCAGACACTGCTCGTCTTGAAGATGACAAGGCACGTCAACAGACAGAGTAAGCAAAGACGTTTCAGAGTCTTTCAACATCAGAGAGCACGTCAAGCTCAGACACTGCTCGTCTTGAAGCTGACAAAGCACGTCAACAGACAGAAGCAACAAAAGCATTCTTCAACGAGATAAATTTGAAGAAGACATTGAATCAAGACACTGCTCATATTAAAGTGAACAAAGATAAAGATCGAGCAGAAGAGTCTTTGAAAACAGCTTCTTCAGAATCATTCAATATCTTCATCAATAAACTCGAAGAGTTTGTCAAGAATGCTTATGAGAATGAAGATCAAAATGACGAATCTGATCACATGAAAATTGAGCAGAGCGAAGCTTCAAAGTCAGATGATCTTCGTCAACAGATATATGAAAAAGTCACATCGTATTTAAGAAAGCTCATGAAGAATCTCAAGAACGCTGAAGCGACATCAGAATTGAACAAATTGAACAAGCAGATAAAGAAGCAGAATTTCAAAGACAAGCTCTCAAAAAAAGATCTAAAGAACTTTCTCATTCAGATTCTCACATTCGTCATCAACTTCAAATTGACGAAAGATTATCGCGAATCTGTAGTCAAGAACTCAGCTGATGATATAGCGAGAGAAAAAATAAACAACATCAACAACATTTTGAATCAGTTGAATGAGCGACATGAATATTTCAGAATCTGACTTATACATCTTGTATCTCAATCAGACACTGATGAAGCAGACTTCGCAGTAGCAGAGTTATTCAAAGCAACAAAGTCATTCAAAGCAACAGAGTCATTCAAAGCGACAGAGTCATTCGAAACAGCAGAGTTCAAAGTCGTCGATCAAGCTGATCAGACTTTCATCAAAGATGATGTGAAGATCAAAGTCAGCGTTGAAATACTCAATGAATCAGACGACTTAACGTCTCTCGAAAAAGTCGTGATTGTTCGAAAAGCTGAGTTTGAGTTGCGAGTCATCGTGAATCATGAAACAGATGTGAATTTGTATTTTGAGATACATTCTGAGATCAACTTTGAAAAAGAAGTCATCAAAGAATGACTAAAAAATAAAACGTATGAAAGCGAAGATTTGTCAAAGAACGCAAAGATCAATCAGATGCAAATTCATGAGCGAGTCAAAGTCAAGAAAACAGATCATAAGTGAGCTAATAAAATCGCGCGTACTCGAAGTGAAATTCAATACTACTTAATCAAAGTTCTGAAAACAGATTACATAAGCATCAAATTGATGCTTTCTGAAATAAAAGAACTCAGCTCTGTCAAACTTAAACGTATCGATGCACAATTGAATCGTCAAAATGAGCAGTTGCTCGCGAAACTTGATCAGTGTCGTGAGAAGAATGAGCACTCGAACATCGAGAAGCAGCTGACGAATGATAATATCGAAAAGATGTCGTGACTGTCGTCGAACGCGATTTTCGAGACTAAGAAGAAGAAGAAGAAGAAGAAAGAGAATGAAGATGTGAGAAATATAGTTTCTCAGAGAACAGATCTGAAGCGCAGTTCAAAGTCGAAGATCACTTCACGCACGTCGAAAACGTCTTGAATTTTCAAATATTTCATCGTTCGAGCATTATAGCATGTTGTGAAAAAAGATAAGCGAACGACAGCAAAGATGAAGACGCGAGAGTTTCTTGAAATTTGATTTTCTTCAGTCAGTCTTTATCAAGTTATAGTAGAGTTAGAACAAGAACAATAATAAATCATTGAGATGAAAAGCTTTCATACACATACTCTCGTGATCAACTGTTGTATCTTCTTTAGCGACAAGTGAAATCACATAGAATGCTTATGTAATATCTCTCTGTTTCGTCAAGAATTTCAGTGTAGAAATTGATTGAAGCTCATCAAGTCTTGACATAAGACTAGCGCTGACTTATTTGATTTTTATATTGAAAATTGAGAATACTCTCTTTACAATCTTTATTGCAATCAAGATTCTTGCTCATGAATTCTCAAACATCAATCTTGAAACATTGTTTTGATGATCTCAAGAATGAACGACGTCAATTCAAGAGCAGAGATTGCTTATATGTCGAAGTCAGATTTGAGTCGAGAGATCTCACATCTCGATCACACATGATATACATCTACAGTATCTGAGCAACAGAAACATAAGAGAAAGAGTTCTTGTGTCAATCAGCAACGCGATGCAAAGCGAGCTCGTCATGTCGTTGCACAATCAACGCACTTGATCGCGACAGCGCTTCAGAGTATTCAAGATGAACAGAAGAAACTCAATGATAACAAAGACTTCAAGACAAGTTGAGAGAATTTCTCTTTGAATGCAATGCTGACTAGAAACAATGATTTTATGTCATGAGCTGTAAAAATGAGGCACGATCGATGTCGAGTTATTTCGACAACAAACGAAAAGAAAGCATCAATCTTCTATTCACAAAATTCAGATCTGTCACGACTTATGATATTGATTTCAAAGACATACTGAAGACGCATCGCGTTACAGAGACAGATGACGAAGAGTCGAAGAACTGAAAAAAGCTTCAATCATTGATGAGAAGAGAACGCGCATCTGCATCGTTAGAGAATCATGAAATCAAGAGTATTCGAGTGACTGTACGACGCAGCTTCAACGAGAACAGCGTTTCTTTCAGTGTGTTTTCAAGAATTTTCCTCGTGAGCAGAGTGAACACTTGTAACACGCTGAAGAAGCACTGAAATCATCAATGAACATATTGAATATCTTCTTACGCAAATCACAGTTCTAAAGTTGCATCTTTACAGTTGAATTATGTCATTGAATATCATATCAAACTCTTTCTCAATGAAGTCATTCGAAGACTACAAAAACTTGCAAGCTTTAGTAAGAATAAGCTCTCGTTTCTTGTATTCTTCGTCGAGCTGAAAGAGACATCAAGCGCGATGAACGTTGCAAAACTACAAAATCTGCACAACGAAGCAAGTGCAATCTACAACATTTTAAGATTGCATCAGACGATAGATGAGAAGAACGATTTCTACGATAGAGTCTGAGTACTATCGCTTAATATCAATGACGAGATGTGAAGACTTCGATGTCATTGAGTTTCTAAGAATGATTATGAATATGATATCTATTACTCAAAGATTCTTAGATGTTGAACAATCGAAGATTCAAGAGTGACTACTGTCTCGAAAACAAGAGCTTCAATGAGAAACATTGTGAATCGAATGCGCGATGTGTTGTTCAAAGATCTATACACTGCGATGAACATCTACGAGAAAACTTTCAATTCTCAGCTCTTGAATTTCAAGTTCTATCAGATCAGCTATAACGTACGATCTGAATCAGAGAATGACAGCGTTCTTCTGACATCTGATCACTTCTCTATCGATGAGACGCAGTCTGTTGAGTTTGATGCACAGCTCAATACTGCTTTGAAATCTCAAGAGATTCTTGAAATCGACAGTGAATCTGTACATGAATTCATTGAATCAGCATGAGTTGATATCTCGATATCAACTCAACAGTCGAGTCTCTTCAACATCAAGAACGATAAGAAAGAACTTAGAAAGAAAGAGTGAGAACTAGAAAATCTCACAAGAAGCTAGCGATAGCATACATACGTTGATAGCATCTAGTATAAACACTTAGTTGCACGAACACTTAATATTTGATTCTTTCGCTAGACGATCATACACAATGAACGAAGCTGCAAAGAATGTGCTTGATGATCTTGCAATTTCATAATTATTATACATTAAATCTATTGTTTTCGATTTGTCAGCTATTCATCTCGACGTTCAAACAGATTATATAGCGAAATGTCATCTTGAAACATCAGTAATACTTCGTTTCATCATGTCAACTAGATTGATTCTTCTGAAATCATCAATAGAGACTCGACAGATTGCGACTCAAGTCAAGACTTCTTGCACATTTGTGATCTCTGATGATCATCAGACGTTGATCTCTTCAGACTAATATTCGAGATACATGATTTACAAGATCGATCGAGTAAGTTTCTATGAAAAGTCGTCTCAAACGAAGCGTCGAGCTTTTGTTGATTTTCAAATCACTGCATTGTCTGAGAAAATGCACTAATCTTTCGTCGTTCTTGCGTAATGCTTTGAGCATAAATGATCACAAGTTCGATTGAATGATGAATCAAAAAGTCAATCTTCTTCTGATATTGATGACACAACAAACACAAATCTAGATTATCTTTATAATGTTTCAAAGTTTCGACGTCAGTAATAAATTCTAAGTTGAATATATCACATCTTGCTAGTAGCTTGACGATCGAATTTTCTGAAAGACGACATCATATCATATCACGACAGTGATATTGATCTTCTTGAAAACGTTTCGAGACGCTTGTCAGCTCAAAATAGAATGCGAAGATGAGCAACGCGTAAAGTGTCTTTGCACAATCTCAATACATCTGTGATACGTGAACACTTTCTTGCAGCTCATTCATGCGATCAATGTTGTCAATCGTCGACTTGTCGCTGAGTAAGACGAAATTCAGTCGAATGAAGTTTTTTCGCTTTCTCTCATTCACGAAGTTCATGAGTTCATCTCAAATTTTTTGCTCATTGAAGAAAGACATGTAAGATCATCAAAGTCGAGATACATAATCATCGAGAATCACGTGACGAAAGTCGATAGTTCTGAAAGATGTCGAGATCTTCTGAGCATCTGTGTCAAGAAACACGATGACATTCGAAGTCAAAAGAGAAGAATCGTTGCATAGATGTTTCGACAACGCAATTCTGACAGAGTTGTTGTGTTCGCTCATTTCATCATTCTGAATCGATTTGAATGTCTTGATTTGTGCTGATCGATACAGACTGTTTCACGTCAGTCATGTTTTGTCATACAGCTACGTCAATGTACTCACACAGATGCAGTCAAAGTAGCTCGATCACTGAAAAATCAGTTTCTAAGCTTCTGCAAAGACGAGACACTCACGCTTCTCATATGCATGATTCATTCTCAACTTTCTTTGAACGAACGTGTGTATATTCTAATCTCTTGTTCAGTCTTTTGCCTTCAAGCACAACATTCAATCTTATCGCATTCTTCTTTTTTTGTGTCAGATTCGTTGTAATTGATGAAAATCATTGAAGAGACATTATCAATCGTAGCAACAATGATATCGACTTTGATGACAAGAATTCTCGATTGATAGTCAAACATGCAATCATCAATTCTCAAGTACTTCTTCAAACAGTCTTCGAGCGCGTTCGCATCATAATGATCGTCTCTATATCAATTCTTCAAGAAGAGACGAAGACGTTTAATGAAGTTCATTCGCTCTTGAGATCATTCGAAGAGTTTTCGAGTCAATGCATCGAAAACGTGAACACATTGAGAAACTGACATGTCACGTAGAAATAAGATACAGACAATGAGATTTTCTGTTTCATATTTAAGCTCGACAATTTGTAAGATCTGAACGTGAAGCTTATCAACGCTAATGTTGAACACAATATCAAAAAAGTCTTGAATTTGTAATTCACTTTCTATCATACTCTGAATGATTGTCATGATGTTTAGTGAAATAACATCGCGTGTGTCTTTCTCATCGATAGTCAGAATTCGTTCGTCAGCGAGAAAAGATTTGAGTCTCACGATGCGATTTTCAGAACGACATAAAAGACAAGTTTCAATATGATATTAACAATTCATAATGAGCATCTCATTCTCGTAGATTCGTACACACACATTACATATGACATGTTCGCAGAAGAGTGTGTTCTCTGACTTTCAATGAAGACATCAAAAACAGATGCTGTTGCTCTGAAGTAGCAGTCATGATATGTCAAGATCGTTCACGTTCTTTTGATGCATTTGTGTCGCAGACTTGCTCAACGTCATATTTACAAAGTACGCGATCAGATGTCTTTTGATACTTTGCTTCTGATTCTCGACTCACTTCACGATCTCTTTTTTCGCATATGATCGCTCTTTGAATGAGTCAACGAGTGATCTAAGGCACGAGAAATGATAGATGACATCGTATATCATCTTTGAATCAAAGTCTGAGTTCTGAATCAGCTCGTAATTTGTAGAATGTCAGTGCAGTACTCACGATGCATATTGAAAGAATAGACGTTCAGCACAATACTAGAAGCGATGAAACTTGTCATGATGTCGTTTGAAAGATCACGATACATTTCAAATCATAAGAACGAAGTTAAATGATCGAAGTGATTTGAATCAACTTCGTTATCTAGTTGACTTGCGATAACGAAGTTAAAAGATCGAAGAGCAGAGACTGCTATCTGCGATACAACAATTTGAAAGAATTTGTTCAGATGCATGATCGAGTAGAGACATCGACAGCGCAATCAAACGTTTCGCATCTCATTCATCTGTCTTCAAAGTAGTTTCTTCAATCGTCGAAAACGTGTCAACGAAGATATTTGCTCATCTGTCAGATGTAGAATCTTGATGAAAGAGTAGAATTTTTTTAGAATCTTTTGATTCAGACTGAACTGCACATCTTGCATTTCAAGTAGATCAAGTGTAGAACTAATCGTGTCACGCAATCATCTACTAAAGTAGATGCTAAACACTCAAATGACGTACATTTCTCACATGATGTTTTTTATCTCAACAGGTTCACAATCTCTTCTATCGAAGTCTCATTCGCATATTCTACATCTAAAACAGTGACTCAATTGTTGATTCACTTCTAAGCTGACTTGTCAGTCAATTTGAAGTCTTTTGCAATAGCTTTGTTTCATTTAATTCGAGCATTTGCATCTCACTTCTTCTCTCGCTTCAATGCTTGCACTCGTTTTTTTCGCTTCTTCTTCACTTCAGCAGTGATTTTATTTCTTGCCTGCTTGACGATTATTATCTCTCTCTTCTGAGCAACAGATTCATCGAGTCTGTCTCTATTAGTCTTCGCTTTACTGTGATTGTGAGTCGCTTCAATGTCACGTTCGATCAAAGCAAGCGAGCTAGCTCTCACTAAAGATTTCTTTATGTATCGATCAAATTTTTCGCGTAGCTTCTTCGATATATCGTAGTCATCTATATCATCTTGAAGCTCTGTGTCAAGCTTCTGAATCTCTCTAGATTCATGCGAAGTGATCTTTATAAAGAAGAAGAATCGAAAAGAGTCTCGTGAAGAGATTGATTCAAAAGATTGTTAGACTCTCACCTTTTTCAGCATCACTTTTGATGAATATGAAACAAGCTCAGTTTGTTTAAAAGTCGATCGTATATTCGATTCAGTGAAGATCTTGACTCGTAGATTGATGAAGAAAGCAAGAAAGTTCTGTTTGTTGAAACTTGTTGATTCGAGTCGAATTATCTCATCAATCATCTTCGAATGATAATGCTTCATGAGCTGAAATATTCTCACATTCAATGACTGTGTAACATGTGTAGAATGCAAGAAAAGAGTGAATATCACGATATTATGAAAATCGACGTACTGTAGAAACTCGTAGGTAAGATGCGACTCGTAGTTGTTCATGATCAGAAGTCTATGAGCTTCTACCTGAGTCTTTCGACTATGAAAATCGAAGTGCTTTAGTCAGTCAAAGATCTTTTCATCGTTCGAATATTCGAATTCAGTAGTAGCAAGCAATAGATTGTCATTCAGATCGTTTTTCTGCACTCATTTGTTCAAAATGTTGATTTCGAAAATGATGAGCATGAGAAAAATCTTTTCTTCTTCAGCACTAATTATCTTCACGTCACTCACTAAATTTCTTACCTTCGAATCAATTGCACGAAGAGGTTTCTTTTTGATCAGTGTAATCACTATATGATTTCTTTCAACTTTGATACGAAAGTCTGATTCATTCATGTTTCATGTATCATTCGATTGAATCGCATATTTGATCAGCACATCTTGAAAATCATAGAAATGTTGCTTTGTCACCTCGACAGTCAGAGAAGTCTTTCTATCAGCGGCAAGAGAAGTTTGTTTTCTCTTGAAAAACTGAGAATTTTGCTGTAGAAATCATGCTGATCAGTGCTGATCAACTCGAGAAGAATTCATGAGATTTGTCTGTTGTAGTAGAAAATTTGCTGCTCTTCGAAGATGTCTCAGTCGAGCAGAAATCAATAGATTGTTCAGACGTGTCAAATATGCACATATAGTCTCTTTTTGCTCGATATTCAGAGCATGTTCATGTGATTCTCATTCAAATAATGAGATGTGAGTCTCAATCAGTCGTTTTTGAAGCGTTCAAACAGAAACTTCAAATGTCTGAGCTGCAATGCTTGCAAACTTGTATTCATCATCATGAATTGCATCTGTAGTCTCTTTTATACAATACTTCAAATTTATATAGTATTCAGACATGATGAGGTTGAATGATTGAGATGAAAGAGAGTTGAATACATAAAGAGTAAAAAACGTCATGTGAAGAGTGTACATCATTTGAGTGTTCAGCATCTACTTTAGTAGATGATTGCGTGACACGATTAGCGCTCGCCTCGCTATCGCGTTTGATGATCACAACACTCGATCAAACTTGCTCGAAGAAACTCAATTCTACTTCAACAATCATTCAAATTTTCAGATGATTCACGACACTTTTGAAGTTGAGAAAGTCGTCGACGAAAATGCACAGTACGTTGCTGAAGAGACAGAATATTCGCGCATGCAGAATGTCATAGACATCATGCATGATTGTGACATTCGCTCATCGAACAGAAAAAGACTCAATTTCGTGACAGAATGCGTTCAAGACTGATATAATCATCGCAGATGAATCACTTTCGACAAAGAGCATTGAATGATCGAAGTAAAGACTTGTGTTATCGACTCGTAGAGTGACGATGCCTTCATTACGTTCTTTATTGACGTGATTTGAATAAAGCTCTCGAAGAGCTAGATTTTTGACTTTTCAACCTATAAACAGTAGAACAGAGAGTTGCTGAGTTGTCAAATTAGTCAGCTTTCTCATGATTCTAGTCAAGCGACCTGTATTGATCAACGCGATCTCTTTTTCACTCGTCACGTGTAGTCACTCTGAATGCTTGCAGATGATCATGTTGATTATGCTTATAAAACAACGATTGTACAACATAAAGAGATAGAGATCACGACAGGTCTTATATGTCTCTATGATTATTCAAAAGTTGACTTCTCTCAGACATTCTTTTCTGATAGTCTGCAGAACAATCTCTCATTCGATAGTTTGATGATTACTGAGCATGAGCACTCGATCTTAGTTTCAGATACAAATGACAGAAAGTCATCAAGTCTTTGTTTTCAACGTGATCATGTTTATCTTACGTGATCTAGTGAGAAAAAGAAGCTGTCAATCTTCTCAATTACATTCATTCATGAGATCTGAATCATATCTCTTAAAGCAATATATTTTGAAGGTACAGCATCGTATTCAGCGAGTAATACATTTATGAAAAAGACAAACGAGTTAAAAGTCAATCTTCGCAGCAGATAACTAAAATCAAACAAAGATTTTTCGTGAGCGCAACAGCGATATTGCAAACAACATTTGCTCTTCTTCTCACTCAAGTCATCTTTTCTTTTCTTGTATCATGAGTATTGACTGCAATTTGACTGTCTCTGTGTTGATTTTCTTGTCACTATCAGAGAAAGACGTTTCTGACATACTCTGTGATTGAATCTTAAACTTTCTCGACAGATTATCAAGAACGAGTTGCTTGTGCTGCAGCTCATTGATCGTGCGCTGTAGCTTATTTCGCAGACTTTTCACTTCTGACTTTGAACTCTTTCATTCGTGAAAAAAAGTATCAAGATCTATATTGTTTGAAAGATTAATGCTCAAATCTTCTTCGTTTGAAAGCTCAAGCTTGTTGAGAATGTCAGTCAATGTCTGAATGATAGTTCGTTCATGCTCAAGACATCTCTCTGTCGCTTCACAGCGAGTCGATTCGTGTTGCAGCGATTGAATCATGAGAGCGTGCTTTCTTCTTTTCACTTTGAAAGTCGCTTGTTGAGTGTCAAGCTGTCTCTGAAGATCAACTGCGACTTGTTTTAATGACTCTACAAATTCAACATATTCTTTTCGTTCATGATTTAGAGTTCGAATACAAAGCTCGTTGAGCTGATTGACGTGATCGACTCGAAACAACTGATCACTCAGAATGTCGTGCTGATTCTGAAGAATATTAATCTTTCGATGAAGATGCTGATTTGAAAATCATTCAATATCACACGTCATGCAGATTGATGAATTTATCTGTCACTAATGTCAGCTTCACAACTTCTGAAGAAAGCGAAAAGTCTTTATCACTCGAAACGTCTGATGTTCGAAGCTCATTGCATAATCTTGCGATGTCATGTCTGCGATGATTGAGCTTTGTTCAAGAAAGTAGAGATAAAAAATTGATGAATTGCTAAACTCTATGATCTTTTCAATGAAAGCAGTCACGTCAAGATATATTTCGAAAGACGCAGCGTGTAATGAATGCTTCAAATTCTTTGCAACACGTTCTGAGTCTAATGTCTACAGAGACGAAGTCAGAACTAGTCATTTCAATCGTGATAGTGTGTTGACTAATTCTAGTTTGTGATGCTTTTAGAAGCATCAGAGATTCAGATCAAACTTTCAAGAGCATCGAGATTTGAATAGCGCTGAATGACTGGTAGAAATACGAAGCATGAATGAGACGTAGATTTAGAAATACGATTCGTGTGAGATAAGCATTTCTGACGAAAGAATTCTGAATGTTAGAACTAATGCACATAATCACACACATGATGCAATGTAGAATTGACACACGTCAGATGTCTGTAAAGTTCGATTCGCATGAACTCTTCATGCGCTCGCAGTCAGTCAAACAAGACTCAGTTGCAATCTCTCATTTATTATTTCTCATCATTCAAATATTGCTGCTTCGAACAAGCTGATAAGAAAGTCAATCTCAATGAAGCAGTTTCTCATAATTTTTCTTTTCGTTTCTCGAGATGACTTTCATCAAGCAAGAATCTTTGTCTGAAGAGCAGTGAGATCAATTCATCAAGAACTTTGAAAACGAACTTGATGCATACTTTTTCAGCTACGAGAACATCACATTGAATCAAGACAAGTCGTTCGCAAACAATACAGTTAACTTGAGCTTTGACGAAGTGATCAATCAAGCGACAGAGAATGTGAAAAGTGAATCAGTTGATTCAAATGTGAATTGAACAATCATGAATTCAGTCAATCAGACGTTTGAGATATTGAAAGATAATGTATCTGATATAAATCTTGATTTCGACCAAATATTGTTAAGACTTGATGAAATTAAAGCACTGTAAAAACACTGTATCTTCTTTAAATGATAATTGTTTACAATATGACAGACTAGAAGAAAATTCAAGATATATCAAGTTCAAAAATCTACAGAAAAACGAAAGTTAATCTTTGCGAAAGACAGATTAACAATCTTCGTCAGCATCTGACTGCACTTCATTCATTCTTTCAGAGAATGAGAGTGATCTTGAAGATGTTAACACAACACGTCAATCTTCAATGAGAGATCAAGACGCTCATCATTTCAATCAACATGCAACATGACAAAAGCTTTGATCGTGACTGAATGCAGTGTCTGCGTTGAAATACACAGTTGATGTGATTAAGTTTGACAGTGACAAGACTGAGCGAAAAATCAGATCATGTTTGATCTAGAATGCTTTTTCACTGCATGATTATTGATAACTGTCTTTTCACAACTTTGCATTCTAGAAAGATATCTCTTTCGTGAATCTAAGAAGTTCTGACGATCTTGTTGCTGAAAGAAAGCGAGCATCTTCAAAGCTTGATGACGTTAACGTAGTGCACATATAGCACATCTGCAAAGCAATAAATGCGTTTATCGTCGCAACACAAAAATAGCATCTGCAATCATTATGTTTTCTATGCAATCGCGTCATGCTAAATTTCGAGTCATTGAAATACATGAACAATTTCTCTATCTTCACAGATTCATCATGAGAGCGCAATTTCTTCTCTTGTCTATTAATAAAGCTGTTTCATGATTCTTGAAGATGATCACTCTATCTTCACAATCAACTCTCTGTTAGTGTAAGTATGCAATTTTAAGTCATGCGCGAATCTGTGTTGTCATAAAACAGTGTCTCTATCGCTTCGACATAAACACATAGAGTCAGTCTTGAGTGCTTTGAGAAAAATGTGACTTCAGAGCGATTTGAGAAATCAGTATCTGCATGAATAATGATTTGCGACGAATCAACAAATTTGCATACAGAGAAAAATTCATTCACTAATTTTCATGAGAAAGAGTACTCGACGAAAGTCATTTCATTTATGCTCAAATCACAAGAGTAGTTTACAATGATTGCTCTCATTCAAATTTCGCTAGAAATCTGAGAGAAACGTGCTTCATGTCAATTTATTTCTTATACATCACGTCTAGCTATAATCACGTGAGATGTCTTCATTTCAAGTTTGCAATCAGCTTGACATCTCAAACGTTTTCGAATCTTGATTGTAAGATGAAAAAGTCATCTTCGATTCACTAAACTTATCATCATTGCAAAACGTTTCAAAGTCGTTTGAAGTTTATTCTAGTAGAAAGAAAGCGTGCTCGTGTAGTAGAGCACGAAATCTTGCTCGTCGAATCTTCTTTGCTGCTTGACGAGAATTCTGTGAGATGAAATCATCATGAAGCGTGTTCTGCGAACGTGTAAAGAATTTCGAAAATACAATGATGCACATCATCATGAAACTTTGCAGTGAGATGTATTAGATCAAAAATACAGAATCTGATTTTTCTGTAGAACAAGAACTTTGAGTTTCAGTCAGCATGATTGCTTCACTGTTCATATGAGATAAAATATCTTTTTTTCTCTGAGACTCAAGTATTTGTATAGCTAGACTTTGAAAATTCAGCACTCTTTAAATGCTGTTGAATTCATATCGATCTCTGACTTACGCCTTGAGCATCTCAACATATGACTCTTCTCTCAGATTCTAATCTTCAACTAAGCTTGCGTCGATCAGTCAATCTGTGAAGATCTCAAATTCTGACTTTTCTTCTCTTCTGTTTTAGTCACTGTTGAATTTTTGACTGACAGTTCAAGTTCTGAACTGAAAGCGTTCATTTTTTACGCGCAAGACTTTGCATGATTTCTGACAGATGAACAAATTCAACTGTTTCAGAAACATTTTTGAATATGACGTTTTCTTATCGTTTGTTGAATCAAACATAACTTCGAGATCTAATCACAGACTTGCATTATATTCGATCAATTTTAGAAGATGCTTCTCAAGATCATTTGACATAGACACATTTTTATCATGTTTGCATTTCAACGTCAAATTCACTCTCTTCTGCGCAAAGATCAGATTACAGTCAAGTAACATTTCATCTTGACAGACTCATCATCAGCAGAACTGCTGCATCAAGAAGATAAAAATGTTGCACAGTTATAAAACATGTTACAGAAACTATCTGTTTCTAGATGTGAGATCTTCTTCTTTGTTATCATCTTGCTTACGATGAAGATATGTATTGTCAAAAACGATGAGATTCTCTTCTCTTATATTCAAACTGCTCTAGAAGTTTTCATTCTTTACTCTCTCACAATCTCTGACTTCGTCTGAATGTGTGACAGTCGCGCTGCATACATAGTACGATAGACGAAACTCATGTCAGAGCTTACATTTTCTTTCGTCAAAGTTCTCTTCTTTTCAAACTCTTGTTCAGACAAAGATTGTCTTCAATTAGTCGCGCTATTTAAGATCATGTCACGTCGCGAACGCTGTCGTGTCAAGATCATCAGAAGTATTGTCGAATTGATCAATGCTATGTCGTCAGATTCTTCATTCATGATGTATAATCATGAAAGTCATCTTCATCAGCTTAACGTCGTTGCTTTTCTGAACGACATTAGATCGACGAGTCATTATTGAATTGAAATGACTTACTGTCTTGCTACAGAACAGGTCGTGAGCGATGTCTCTTCGAGATACACTGTCGAATGTGACTCATAAAGTTCTCGAAGTCGCTTTCAGATAATCTGTTGTACTTTCGATTCAATGTCACATTTCTGTTGAAATTGTCACTAAAATGTGCTTCTTTCTATATCGTCTCATGCTTTTGAATTGATGATGCTCGACTCGCGTTGAACGACGTAGTGAATAACGACGACAACGTTGCGTAAAGTAAATGACGAGCTGTCAAATTCGATTCTTTATCATAAACAGAATTAATATAAAGATGTTGAGCTTGTATTTATTCTATGTGCATATGATGTAGTTACGCAAATGCGTCGCATATACAGTTTAGCGTTCTGCTGATATTGTGAAAGACTGCAATCTGATAACTAAGCAATTTGCTTCATGATCTTTTATGATCGATTGATACTCATTACGCTGCTTAATCTTCAACTTCTGAGATATGCTTGAATGCTGAAGTCATTTTAATAAGTCTGCAATGTTGTTTTTTAAAATCTCAAGATAATCATCTAACTCAGAAACAGTCTTCTTTAAATCTGATCGCAGTTTCTGCAGAGCTTTGATAAAGAATTCACGTTCTCTAGATTTCATCTTCACGAATCTGCATCAATATCAATAGAGAGTCTTCGTAAAAGAGATTGATAAGTTCTTACTGTTCATTGTAGATCGCGCATTCTTCTTTGATACGCTGCTTCTCTGAGATGAGTAATAGAATGACAGCATCAAATGCATTATACAAATAAATTCATATCTGATCATTACGTCATCATCTTCGATACTTGCAATACTGTAATTCTTGCTTCTTCGCTAGACTTGACTCTTGAAGCTCAGAATAGACTTCTCTAATGAATTTTGCGAATGTCTTTGTCGATGCTTTTTTTTCTTTATCATCGACTTTAATTTTGAATGTACTTTGCTCAGATGACACACATTCTCTTTCAATTTCAACATCTTGCAAAATCTTCATTGTAAAAATTCATTTGTTAATACGTAAAAGAATCTTATTCTTGAATGATCTGATCTGAGTCTTCTCGATAAGTTAACAAATAACTCTAGTCGTTGAATCAATTTTCGATGTTTCGAGCTTGATGTGACTTTGCTCTCGAGCGATAGCTTCATTTCAAGCTGTCATTACTTTCTCACACTCAACTGTCTCGATCATTCGAAGCAATTCTTTCGCTCGTTTCAAGTGTTTCAACTCAGATTATTCGTACTTCGAGCTGATAGCGACGAGATGATTTCGCTTCTTAAGTCAAGCATCTTGAGAGTCTAAATGCAATGAAGACTCTCAGTTTAATCTTCGACTCTTCTTGAGTTCTTCTTGATTTTGATCAGACTCATCATCTGAAATGTCTTCAGATACACGACGCTTTTTAATTCTAAGCTTCTTGTTTAATGACAGAATCATATTTACTATCTGTCGTTCACTTCTTTCTTGACGTTCTAAATCGACTAGACGCTCAAGATAATGATATCGAAGTAGAACATCGTCTATCTGCTTCTTTAATGTGTCTCGATTTGATGCAAGGCAATCTGCATTGTACATCATGTATATTTCACAGTCAGAATCGTTTTCTTGCTGTTGAGATGACTGCAAACCTGTAGTGATCATAAAGAAAAACACGAAAGAAATGAAAATTCTCACTTATCTCATTGACTGCGATAAAATCTCGATTTTGATTCTCTCATTCTGTCATGACGTGAATCAATCACTCTTTGATGATCAACATCATCTCTGAATTTGATATGTTTTCAGCAAGAGAGTCATACTGTTGAATGATGACACGTTCGAGATTCACATCAAACAGCGTTCAGTGACTTTGAAAGCAGCATGAAAGAATGATGCGATCGTGATCGCAACTCAATGATCATTGCATCTTCAGATTGAATTGCTGATTGCTGCTTTTAAATGATGCATAGAAGCTGTGTAATATCAAAGTCGTTTTTGATCAATTGAATAAGAATAATAACGATATCAGGTTGAAATTAGTAAGTCATTCTCTCTGTTGAAAACGAGAGAAGAAATAACTGATTTCATTCGAGTTGATGATCTTCGAGCGTTCATCGTCGTTGACAACGAAGGTTTTTTCACGATATTGATATTCACAGCGTTGAATCTCTTGCTTCAGCTTGTTCTGAGTTGAAATTTCAACATTCGTTCTGATGATCTCAACATCAATTGTCGTGATGAAGCTTTCACAAGAAACAGCAGTCACATTGAACTGACTATCAGATGCTGATGATCAATCAACGATAATGATTTTCTGATTAGAGACGAAAGATTTCTGAGATATTTCTGACATAAGCACTTCTGACTTCAAGTGTGAGCGCAGTGTTAAAGACGACAGATCGTTCATTGATACTGTCTCGCGTGATCTTGTGATCACGTTTGAAGAATTTTGAAGTGAGACATTAATGATCTCATGACTGAACTGCAGCTGCTTATGTTTCTTCTTTTGACGCTGCTGTTTCTGCCGAGCTTGCTTTTTGAGTTTCATTGTCACATGTTTCAGACTGTCAAGAAGTATGACATAGTTTTTCCTTGAATTCAACTTCGAGTATGCGAAGAGAAGCTTCACTATCTCGCTCAATGCCTATATACGAGTTAGCTTGAGAATGATTCAGACTGCATAGCATATCAAAGATGAATCTTTCGACATCTGATTCATTTGTGTCATCGTCAAACGAAGATTGATCTCACGAAAGAGAGTACAGAAACACGTGATTGATAATGCGCGCGCGCATTATCAGTCACGTGATATAGATTTCATACTGTGCAAGACAGAATTTCTTTGAATCTGATCATCAAATGATGAATTTATGTCAATGAATTCATAACTTTCTTGCCTGTTTCTGAATTTGTCTCTGTGAGTGTATAGATTTTCTAGATCAGATATCAAAGTATGTACTTTGAGAGTTGTAAAATGTTGAAAACGAGATACGTATGCACATACGTATGAATATATGTATGCTCATATGTATACTTCGACGATTAGTTATTTTCGCTTCGGTCGAAGCGGCTTGACGCTAGAAATATTTATTCGTTCTCTCACTTCTTTCTTCATTTATACACTCTATCATATATACTCTACCTACTAGATAGTTCAATCAATATATTCACATGCACATATTCGCTCTGACTCTCATATAACAATAGATTATGAGCTCGAATTAACTCTATTTCGCTATCACAAACAAATCTAAAAGCAGAATTCGAAGCATCAAACTCACTGTCATCAAATCGACGAAACTTTCTCTATCAATCATATTTCACAAAATAACTCTCATATCTCAATCACAATGAAAGATTCAAAGAACTATCGTGTTTCAAAGCTAAAGAAAAGCGAGAACTATGAGTCATGAAAGAAGAATATAATCAATGTCTTGAAAGTCAAAGATCTCTGAATGATCATCTCAGAGAAGCTGAAGAAATCGACATCACTGTCATTCAACGTCTCGACAGCAGATAAAAAGAAGTATATCACTGATGTTCAACATTGAAAAGATAGAAACGACAGAGTCAGCAATATAATTGACTTCAGCTGCGAAAAGAAATTCAGAATACATATAATCAAAGCAGAAAGCATCATCAAAATGTGATCTATTCTGAAGACTCAATATGAGCAGTCGAATTTGATCATTCTATTTCTGACAATCAAGAAACTGACTCAAACAAAGCAATTGAATTTCAAATTCATTCAGAACTATGCGAACTCGCTCAAGCAAGTCGTCGTCAAGTGCTCAGACATCGGGAAAATAATTCAATCATAAATGCTGAGCAATCTCTTTCTTCTAGATCTTAACGAAAGTCTAGAATCATACATCTTCGATCTGATACAGAGCGTCAAGATCAACAAATTCAATCTATTAATTGATGATATGACTATCGTCTTAGTCGATCATGACAAGCGGTTAAATTCAGAGAAGAACTTCAGCTTTAAAAGTATGATAGCTCAGTTTGATGACAAGAAGCGAAAATTCGAAAACAACAGCGAATTTCAAAGAGAATCGAAAAAATGCGCTCATTGCGAGCAAGAAGATCACAACGAACAGAACTGCTGACTTCTACATTCGAAGCTTCGTTCATATGAATGAAAGTCTCTTCAGAAAAGAAAGAATCTGGTCAAAGAAGATGACTTTGAAAAAAGCTTCGAAGTCAGAATAGTCAGAACAATGAAGATCTTCATCGTCTGTCGAGCTGACAGTCACACAGATGCCTGATGAATAGACATCGAAGCTGAGAATCATGTCTGTTATGACATAAGCTTGTTCAATGAACAGTCATATTGAAAGATCATCGATAACAGCATTGTTACTGCAAATAATGAGATAGTACTCATCATCGAAAAGAGTTCAATTATGATTGACATTTTGCTGAACAATCAATCAATCAAAATTCGACTAATCGATGTTTATCACTGTTCAGAACTACACTATAATTTGATGTCAGTCAATCAGGTGAAAGTCAAAGAATATACATGTAGTATAAAGAACGACGAATTTCGTTTCATGAACTCTAGAGATGTCGTCGTTCTCATCGACTCGAGAAACGATAAAAAAGCATATTTCGTGAATACATCAATCAACTCTTCAAATTCTCGAGTCAATTTGACAAGCAGTTCAGAATCAGTCAAGACGTCATGACGTCAATGACATAAACAATTAGCTCATCTGAATATGACAGACGTCAAGCGTCTAGTCAACATGAGCATCGACATCGATGTGAATTCTGCAAATAGTCTAGAAGGTGAAGAATTCTCAGAATCAATATGTGAGACTTGTGTTATAGACAAGCAAAATCAAGCCTCAAGTCGAAAATCTCACATCAGAGTTATCAAAGTAGATGAGCTAGTACATACAAATCTCGTCGACGATGGTAAAATACCTCAGATCAATGAAGAATTCAGATATGTAGCTACTTTCATTGATGACTACAGTCAATATACGATCACATATCTACTGAAACGAAAGTTTGATCTAAAAGATGAACTTCGAAACTATCTGAAATTGATGAAGACTCGAAACATTTCGATTCATTGACTGCGTTCAGATAATGAAGATGAGTATGCTGATCATCAAATCATTGAATTGCTCAAAGAGCATGAGATCAAATGAAAGTCGATGACATCATATAACTCGAGTCAAAATGAAGTTGCAGAGCGATGTTTTCGCACTCTTTTTGAACGAACTCGCGCTATACTGACTAGCGTCAAATTGTTGATACGACTATGAGATGAAGCAATAATGACTGTCATCTATCTGAAGAACAAAAGTTCTATCACTGCGTTGAACAAAATAACTCTCTATGAGACATGACATGATCAGAAGTCTGATCTTAGCTATCTACATACGTTTGAATGCATAGTCTATCATCATGTGAAGAAAGCTCATTGAAAGCTCGATGATAAGAGCTTAAAATGTCAGTTCTTGAGCTACGAGAAAGTTAATCAGTTTCGCTTGTGAAATGAGAAGAACGTACTAATATCTAGTCATGTTCAATGAAACGAGATAGTCATCGAAGTCGAGAGGTATGAAGATCTTTTGATACTAAGCTTCGATGATCAAATCGACGATGCATCTTTCTCGATAAAAATCACTGAAAATGCGAAGATCACGAAAATTATCGACGATCATCAAACAAGAACATCAGTCGCTTCACAGAAAGCTAGTAGAAGCAGATCACTAGAACTAGAATCAAGCGAGTCAGATAGTTCAAGCGATTCTGATGCATCTGATGCTTCAAGCGAACGTTTCAAACGAGTCATCGCTGAATCTGTTGACTACAGAACACTAAACAATCTCTGAATCAGAGATCATAATCAAGACTTTGTCAGTCGAGCAAATCAAGTTCAAATTGAATCGAATACTTCACAAACAGTGAAACAAGCTAGAGCTAGTTTTGATTGAGAACAATGAAAGCTTGCATTCAGAAGTGAGCTCAACGCTCACATCAAAAATGACATCTTTACTTTGAAAACATCTTCGTCGAATCGACGAATACTGTCGACGCGCTGAGTAACTATCATTAAGCGAGAATTCAAAGAAGAAGTGATCAAATACAAAGCTAGATGAGTGTGTAAGAGATTTTGTCAGAAGCAGAGAATTGACTATGATGAGATCTTTGCTTCGATGATCAGAGTCATGATCATCAAAATGCTTCTAACATTAACGGTCAAATATGACTACGAAGTCAAACAAATGAACGTCGTCATCGCTTTTCTAGAAGCACATCTAAAAGAGAAGATCTGAATGCAGCAATCGTTGAGATTTGAGCAAAAAGAATCAAATGAAATCTTTCTGATCTGTCGTTTAAACAAGACTCTATATGAATTAAAACAGGCATCTCGAAAATAATATGCAACTCTGAAAGTTTACCTCATCTTCATTGACTATCAAAGGGTAGAAATTGATCATTCAATGTTCATTCATGATAATGACATCATTATCGTCATCTATGTGAACGATCTGCTTATTCTAGAATCAAATATATTCAATATTCAAGCTCTGAAGCTGCAATTTGCAGAACGCTTTCAAATGAAAGATCTTGACTCAATCGAGTGATATCTAGAAATGCACATAACTCGTAATAAAGCTGAACGAACTCTTTGAATCAATCAAAGCATTTATATCAAGCGAGTCATCGAGCTTTTGAGCATGAGCAATTGCAGCTCAACTAAAACATTGATGCATCACAGATGTCAGCTCAAGAAGAACGTCTATTGAAAGTCAAAGAAGTGAGTCGAATATCAAGCTACTTCTAAAGAAATAGAGAGCTATCAATCAATCATCGAAACACTGATGTGAATAGTCTGTCAAACACGATCAGACATAGTCTATGCAGTGAGCAAATGCAGCAGATATTCGACGAATTCTACTCTTGATCATGATCTAGCTGTCAAACAAATCATTCAATATCTAGTCTGTACTGCTGAGCTGAGACTTCGATATGAATCTTTCAAAGTGAAGAGAGTTGAAGAAGCTGAATTCTTTGAATATATCGATTCAGCTCATGCGAATTGCTTGAATTTTCGAAGATTCATCTTTGACTATATGTTTTTTCTATGAAATGAATCAATTAGCTGAAGCTTCAAACGTCAGCAATGCGTTAGCACGTCATCTGCTGAAGCTGAATACGTTAACGAATGTAATGCAGTCAAAGAATTGATCTTTCTGATTCAAGCATTGAAAGAGATGAGGTATAATGATTCAGATACGAATTCAACTATCATTTTAGCTGACAATCAAGCGACTATAAAAATGAGTAGCAATTTCGTCAATTATTTTCGAACTAAGCACATTGATACGTCGTATCACTATGTTCGAAATAAGATAGAAGAGAAAGCAATCAGATTGAAATACATACTCATCGATCAAATGATGATCGATGATCTGATCAAATCTCTGAACTCAGGCAAATTTCTAAGATTCAGATCAGTTATGAGACTAGCTTCAAGAAATGAGACTATCTCGTCGAGCATGACGTCAACGAGTAAAAGAGCACAATATACATAGAAGATCTGAATAGCTTCACATGAAGCTTCAATTTCTAAGAGAAAGTGTTGAAAATGAGATACGTATGCACATATGTATGAATATACGTATGCTCATATGTATATCTCGACGATTAGTTATTTTCGCTTCGATCGAAGCGACTTGACGCTAGAAATATTTATTCATTCTTTCACTTCTTTCTTCATCTATACACTCTATTATATATGCTCTACCTACTAGATAGTTCAATCAATATATTCACATGCACATATTCGCTCTGAGTCTCATATAACAATATAAAATTTCTGCGAAAGTTTACTTTATCATCGATAAGCTTGAATTTTCATTGAGAGAAGCTGAGCAGAAGACAATAAGTTCATGACTCAGTCTTGACTTCGTCTCAATGCGCAGTCACTTGAAAAGAGAATGTGAAAGAATTGCTGATCAACAGAACAAAAGTCAATGAAATTATGCATATGTTTATTAATAAAATGCTGATATTGTTCTGAATGTGTTCACTCTGCTATCGCGATTGTATGCTTCAGACAGTTCTATTTTTGCGTTTCATTCTCTGCTGTTCTTCTCACGATTCTTTCACTGTTAATCTTTTCTTCTGTAACAATCTCTGTCAAGCTCATCACAAAGAACGTCGAAAAGAACGACTTGTGCAAGATTCATGCTTTCAAGCGACGATTTTGCATCGCTCTTTCGACTACTAGATCGCTACGAATTCTTTCGTCAATCATGAAGAAATTCTATTTTGCTCGACGATCATTTATGAAACTGTCTTGTCACTATCATTCATATTTTGTTGTATTGAATTGATCTAGAATTCTGATTCAATTTTTCAGATAACGCTTACAAATTACTGCATCGATTGTGCATCATCTCTGTCTCAGCTCTTATCTTTGCGTCGATCATATTGCTGTCGCTCTTTTTTATTTCACTTTCTAGATAAAAATTCTGAAAACAATGAAGATCAGAACTGAATTTTCGAGCATTCAAAACATGCAAGATCGTGATCGATTTGTGCTTCTTTCTGTCTATAAAATTCTGATCAGTCTCGTTGATTTGATATATCATTGTTTTTTTGATCACGTATCTCAGAAGTCTGTCATCGATGATTTCTAATTCTAACTTCAGTGTCATCGCAGCAATCAATGCGCCTTCTGAAGCAACTCAAGATAGTCAGAGAACGTTGTTGCATTCATTTATAGCGTCTCTTATCGTTTTAGCATCGACATTCGACGCTGAGATTATTCTTTTCATTTTATTAAAGAATAGACTTACGCAGTTGTAATGAGTCTTCATCATGTTGAAGTCTACGATCATTGACTAATGAATGTCAGTCAGTCTCGAACATATCTTGTACCTGAAAAACAGCGCGCTGAAGTATTTTCTTTCGAGTTATTTTTCTGAATTCTCGTTGTATTTCAAACATCAGATTGAATCATTCTTCAGAAGTTTGATCTTGACGCTTTTTTCTTTCTTCGCTATCTTCATACACTTCTGAAAATATTTGTTTCTCTAAGTCTAATCATAATTCTCATTCTGATGTCTTTGAATCTTATTTATGAAAAAAATGCATCAAATGAAGTTCAAGATCTGAATAGACTCAGTTGAGCAAACGTGAAACTGATACACATCAGTTTCTACTGAGCTCATCTGATAATGATCTTGATCGTGATCATCTTCATATGTCACACAATATATGCGAAATTAATCGAGTATATTCGTATTTGACAGACGTACCTTGCATCATCAGAGCATCGTCTTCAAGCCTTCGCAAACACTATTCTTGTGTCGAATATTCTCAGAAGATTCTTATCTATTCTCGTTCTGACTCATCTTTACGACGTATTCTCTGACGAAGTACGCGTCATATGAATCAACAGAGATCTTTTCGAGCTATTCAAAAAGATTCTAGAGCGAAGAAAGATAGTCTGCACACTGAAGATCGCGAAGACGAAGCTTTTGCAATTGACGATGAAATTCACTGATGATCGAAAAGATCATGATCTTACGAAAGTTGAGATGAGCGATTCAAGTCACACGTATGTTGAAAGTGAAGAATCTCTCTGAAAACGATATCTAGGCGAAAAGAATCGCGATTACATGCATCTTTCAATTTTCAATCTCATCTGAATGTCATCAATATCTTTCGTGAAAACAAAAGTTGATATTCTCTATCACTGTTGACAAGAGATAACTCATTTGAACAACGAGATTGATCAGAATCAGCGAGAGTCAGAAAGATACTCTCTAATAATCTCAGCGTTTATACAATTCAACATTCAAGAGATCACGTATATGACTTGTCAATTTATCATTCGATGTACGCTCTTGTGTTTTAGATCTCAATATTTCGAAGCTTCGTCAGTGAATATTAAATGAAAAAACTTGTCTAAGAACTAATGAAGTCGATACACATGAACTGTTCTGATCGTTATCTTCATCATTGCATTTATTCTAGCATGATCTATTTCTGTTGTCTTTACTGATCTCGTATCTCAGATTGTTTATCTTATGACTTTGTTGCCTTGACTGCATTGAATCAATACGCTCTCGACATGATTGTTTGACTGCATTCAAGATGTTTTATCGCAGCTAATTCTGATCGCACTTATCACGCTGCTGTCATACGTATTACGCATCATCACAGAACGTCGAGATCTGCTGACGAAGATGATCGTTGAGCTTTCTCTACAGAAGTATTATTTCACTTTTTTGTTCATACAAGTCTTTCTGACAATCTCTCTGTCTTCGAGCATCACGATCGTTATTCAAGAAGTACTTCATGATCTCAATTCTGTATTGATGATGTTAGTTACAAATCTTTTCAAGATGAGCAACTACTTCTTCTCTTATCTAATGTTGCGATGCTTCTCGATAAGCGCAAGTTCGATTCTTCAAGTGAGATGACTAATCGATTAATATACTCTCGTTTCAATCATAAATACTACGTCGAGACAGAAATGAGAAAAGCAGACAGCTTTGTCTCAGATGCAGTGAGACACTTTTTTTTCAATCTATATTAATCTAGCTTGCATCGATAAGTCACTTTTGTATCACTCATGTATAATCTTAACATCATGTCAGAGCTTATCTACTCAATCATCGCTTCATTAATTCTCTTGCTCAGTTTCATCATCTTTGATCTTTTTTGAGTGATGTTTCGCTACAATCTGCTCTACGTCACAGTTTCTCGATCTAATACAAGAGATTTACTTTATTCAACAACTCTAAATCAGCTGTTCACGAGTGTCTACGTTTTGAAGCTCTGCATAATAGATTTGTTCTTCTTAATGCGTGACAATCATAATAAAGCAATCTGCGTCGATCAAGCTGTGATCATGATTATCACTACGATGATGACACTTGTCTTTCAATTGATCTTGAATGACGTCGTTGCTTCACTTTTTCGATTCATGCCTCAGAGTGAAATGAGAGAGAAGAAGAAAGAATCAAAGTATCGTGAAATAAGAACAAGTAATCATCTTCGAAGTCTTCTACGAAAATGTTTCAGTTGACTTGATCGAACGAAAGAATCAAGTTCTATCAATGAGATCTTCTTCAATATGCATAGTGAGATGAAGAATTTTACATCGAACAAACGTGATGATCTTGCTTCGCTGACGTTTCAACATGAATCTCTTCGCATTCAAAGATCTGTGATATGAATTTCAGATGATCATTTCGAAATCAGTGATAATGAAATATCGCGCATCAAACAACGCTACGACAATGTGAAAATCACTAACGAGCATGCAGATCTAGATGAAAAGAAAAGAGTAACAATCACGCAAATCATCAGTGACTTTTCAGAAGTAGAATCAATGAATCTTTAAAGCTTTGCTTATCAGAGTCTAGCGAACAATTCTTTAGTTTTATTTATATGAAGCTTTTTACATTCAAGCAAGATCAAGAACATCGCTACTGTTTCAAAGTTGCATTCACTCTCAAATGAG
>JAABUT010000925.1_pt1 | contig 38829 bp, 29 predicted proteins | sample 5559281 | NCBI WGS metagenome assembly JAABUT01 (sample SAMN10711880, study PRJNA513359) | rock metagenome | isolation source: Antarctica rocks | place: Antarctica: Victoria Land, Ricker Hills nord | collected 2016-01-04 | reverse complement strand
CATGCTTAATCTTAGAGTAACTTATATGAATGAAAAGTGGGACAATGTTATACAGTTGGTTAAAACAGACTTTAAGCATACCGATTTGAAAAAAACAGGATAAGTGCGACAATTTGGGATGCACCCAGCAAGACCACCGGTTTCTTACATCAGAAAAATTCCATATTCTGCCATCCATTGCCATATTAACCTCGTCCGGCCTATAAGTATAAGATGCCGAGGCTTTTGGAAAGCCTTTACCTGAAATATTTACTGCAATATTTCTTGAGGGTGTTGGAGCAGAAATTGTTATAGCGTCGGGCAATTGGTAAGTATTGTTTGCTGACTTCTCTATTTTTTTACCGTTAAGATAAACTGTTATGCCAGATCCTTTATTGTATCGCTTTCCGTTTCTATCAAACAGTATGGTAATGTTATGTCCGTGATAGAAAACGTTTTCCAAACAAAAATATTCGATGTCGGCTGTAATAAGCGGGTTGATCGTCAGCACATTATCAACTTCTGGCCTTAAGCCGCAAAAGCCTGTAATAATTAAATTGTTATACCCTGAGTGATTATAATGCTCGCTCCTCTCATCTATATCTACAATGTGACCTCCTTTATCAGGATCGTAATTTTCTAACAGATTAAGAGAATCTCCCTTATAATGCTGCCTGGCATATTTTCTCAATACATCCACATAATCGGTGTTGTTTATGTATTTCTGTTTATAATTGTTCAGTACGTTCGCCATCCCCATTAAAACCTGAGTGGTTTGATAAGGCCAACTTGGCCCGTTCCACTGGCATTCTTTTAGCCCCGTTGCTTTATCATAACGGTATTGTTTCATATAATATTGATAGGATGGTTCTACAGTACGCAACCCATATTTGCCATTAAAGTTTGTAGTATCCATAAGGTGCTGCCATGCTGAATTAAATACCTCGTTATCATCAGGCATTTGATAAGTCCAGGGAACAAAGCCAACCAATTCTCTTCCTCTTATAAAATCCCAGTATTTTACAAAATCATTATCTGCTTTATACCTGTCTGTAAAATGTCGTAATTCACGATTCCATAAATTTTCCTGTAATTCTTTTTTGATACCACCTGCTTTCTTTTGATAGCTTAGCGCTGTAGAAGAATCACCATTTAGTAAAGCAATATTTTTTATAGCCAACGCATTGGCATACATATAACTGTTAATTGAGGGCCTGAAGGCATGTCCACCTTTAAAGCCATCTTTGCCTCCGCTTGCGTCTATAGAAGAAATAGTATATTCTGTTGCATCATTTATCGGCTCAACATAATAAAGCTTTTTTGAAGAATCGTAATGATCATCCCAGGCATTGTAAACCCTGATCATATCAGGCAATAGAGAGGTAATAAACTTTATATCAGGATTTACAAGATAATAAGCGTACGCAGCGTCTGCAATGGCTTCGCTAAAATGCCTGTCGTTGCCACCTTCTTTGTACATGAAACTGATGTAGTCATTCATGTAAACCTTATCTCTTAACCAGCGGCCTTCATAAATATGAAAAACAGTAGCGTCGTTTAATGAATTGTAAGGCTTCAGGTCCCAATTCATAGCATTTAGAAATTCGGTAACAATATACCCGTCTTTGCCTAAATTTCTAAAGTGAGACTTAAACAACTGCCAGCGATAGTAATAGACATTTTCCAAATCTTTATCTGAGCACTCAAAAAAGGGAATATTATCCTGATACCATTGATGATCATTGCCAAAATGCTTAACAGCTATCTTTTTGTGATTAAGAACATTATTAGGTTTAACCTGTGCAAATGCTTCAAAAACAGTAAGCGCCATGATTGCAGCAAGAAGAATAGGTAATCTCATGATGATGTTTTGAAAATTATTTACCGCTCTTCCCCGGCCAACTCCAATTAATCAAATCTTCACTCCATGCAATACCTATGGATGCATTTTTATCAAAGTCGCCTTGATCTTCTGTTAAAGGTCCTGAGCCATGAAAGAACATTACATACTTGCCAAACTTTTCATTTTTCCTGAGATTTAAAACCACACCTGCCGTAATTCTTCCTTTAGCCCAATCCCATTCTGATTGTCCAAGAGTGATTAAGTTGCCCCAGTCGTGCCAGTTTTTTAAATCTTTAGATCGTTTTATGGCAATACCATTTTTAGGTGAATGAATAAGAACATATTCGTCATTTTCTACCAGTACACAAGCATTTTCACCCGATTCTGTATGACCAAAAAATGTCCAGTTTACAAGGTCATGAGAATAAGAGATGCTCACTCCGTTTTGCTTGTAAAAACACCACCATTTTCCTGGCTCATCTTTATCTTCCAATAAATACGGATCAATCATTCTGCCCATTTCTTTTTCGGAAACATTTTGACCTTTTACTTTTATCAATTCAGGTTTGCTCCAGTCAGAAAGGTTTTTGCTGCGTATAGTAAATATCCTTGCGTCACCGGTACCAAAACGTGGCATTTGATTAGCCGTATAGTTTGGGCGAGGATAGGTTTGTAAACACAGAACCCATTCTTTTTTATACCGTATTACATTACCCGGGCTGCAGTAATCCAGGTTCTGATTGCGGGGCGTTAATATTTTTATATCCGACCATTTACGTAAATCCTTCGATTGGCTCATTGCTGTATATGAATATACTTTACCATCATTTTCTACCCTTACAAGTGTAAAAAACAGGTAAAATTTATTTTTATGATATAATACAGCAGGGTCGCGGTAAGCAGTTTTATCATCCCCTTTAAATAAAACAGGAGATGAAAGGGCAGCAAGTATATTCTGTGATGTTTGACCGATAGAATAATTTGTTAGAAAGATAACGCCTGCTGCCAAAAGAAATAAATAGCGCATAGTTTATGTTCCAATTTGATTAAATATAATTCTTATGTCATTTTCAGTTTAATCTTGCAAAAGCAATAGTCGTTGTATTTTTCATCTTAATTATACTTTGCAAGGAACAAAAAAGTGAGTTGAATTTTTTTGAGCCAGACTGGATTCCCACTATTAAGTTTACGTTGCGTCGCACACTTGTACTTTTTTTCCTTTATTGAGCAAGATAAAAAAGCCACTAATTTATCCCTTGAGAAGTATAACATGATGCCACATGAAAAATAATTAATTCGCCGCCTTTACTTTCTAATAATAGCACTCTTTTTATTAACTGGCATTTTTATCTTTTTTAGTGATTCATTACTTACCTGACGTAATACTATTGTCGGTGATACTTTCACTGTTGGTATTTCTAAATCAGTTATAGTTAACTGATTTACATCATCAAAAACAAGAGCAGGTCTGAAATCTTGCTCTGTATACTTCAGAACAACGTTTTTCAGCCTTATATCGTTTGCATGACGGGTATAAATACCCCATGAAGGCAACTCACCAAACATGCTATATTCAGGATAATCTGAAGCTCTTTCAGGCACTTTTTCTAACGAATCAAGTGACACAAAGGCCTTAGATTTATTAGCTCCGCCTCCGTGGGTAATTATAATGTTTTCTAAAGTAACATCCTGAACGGGATAACCTGGCAAGCCTGCAATTGATGAAGGAAGTAAATTGTGAGGATGTATATCCTCGCCGGGAGGTCCCTCTATATCATAACCGGCATCGGGTTTAGAGTTAGGCACCTCCACATTCATACCTTTAATATAAATTCTTCTTATTATCCCGGGCTTGAGCTTTTTATTTCTTTGTCCTAACCGGATAAAAAGTGCACCACCGCTGTTTCTGGCTGTTATGTTTGATATTGAAACATCTTCCAAAATGCCACCGTCAACCATCTCCAATGCTATAGCTGTTCTGTAAGTATCGTAAACATAAATATTATCAATGTTTATCTTTTTAAATCCACCGACCGATCCTGTTCCGAATTTAATACCACTGGCGCTGGAGCGTACCTTACAATTGCTGATATTAATATTTTCACAAGTCAATTCCGGATTGCTTGATTTCAAACAAATACCATCATCGGCTGCGTTTATGTTAGCATTTTTTACTTCTGCATTTTTACAATCAATTATATCAATGCCGTCGTTATTCCAATACGTGGTGCTTTCTACATGAATGCTGTCTATCGTTAAATTATTGCATTCGATATAAGATTGTACCCAACAGGCAGCATTCTTAAGCGTTACATTTTTTATAAGGATTTTGGTGCAGTTAGTTATTTCTATTAATTGAGGGCGAAAGTATTCACCGGGTCTGTTCTTATTAAGCGGGTCTGCTATTGCCTTGTTTTCAATAAGTTTGATAACATTTTTTACTACCTCCTTACCTTGTCCATCAATAGTTCCACTACCTGTTATAGCTATATTATTTTGCTTTTCGGCTAACACAATAGCATACCACCTGTTGTTTCTTTCATAATCAGATAGATAACTGCTGCCTAAAAGAACTGCATCTTTATCTAAATGAAGATCCACATTGTTTTTTAGCCGGATTGTGCCTGTTAGAAAAATACCGGCAGGTACTAACACACGTCCGCCTCCTTTTGAAAAAGCTGCATCAATTGCCTTTTGTATAAACCCGGTATTAAGCGTTCGATTATCACCAACTGCACCAAAATTTTTAATGTTATAAACCTGCCCATAAGTATAGCAAGATGTAACAATAAGAATAATGCATAATAAGCCTTTTATTTTCATAGCAATAACAAAATTAGTTCCTATTGGACATTCGTCTTTTAAAGAACATCCTGATACTTAAATTGTGGTACCTGAGAATAGATCAACATCTGCTAATAACCCGGATTTTGCTGCAGTTTCCATGTTTGCGTCTCATTTAACGGAATAGGAAGCAGCGGTACGGGATTAACTGTGTTTTGAGTTAAACAACGGGTTAAGCACCTTGCTCTCACATCTGCCGGTAAAATATTCAAATAACGCCCTGTTCGTATCAGATCCCAATAACGCAGCGCTTCCATACCAAATTCTACCCGGCGCTCGTGCCATATAGCGTTTAACAGGTTTTGTCCGGATAAAGTCAAAGGCAAGTCTGGCAGTGTATCTGCAGGTGTGTTATTAGCATCATAGGTTAGTGAGCCTGCCGTTGACCCTTTAGGTTTACTTGCATTTCTCGCCCGTTGCCTTATTTGATTAACCAAACCAATGGCTTCGCTCTCTTTTCCTGTTTTTGCGGCGGCCTCTGCTTTCATTAATAAAACGTCTGCATAACGCATTTTACGTATGTTTTGATCACCAGACTTAACTTCAGCCGGTCGTAGAATAGCGGCTTTCCTGTTTAGGTATCCGGTGGCGTTACCTGCAAGGTCAATTTTATTTGATATTCCTAACACTACATCACCATCTTTAATTACAGTAACAGGCAAGCGAGGGTCGTTTGGCTCAAACTCATTTACTAAATTTTGAGTCGGATTATTAAAACCATATCCCCACGTACTTCTGTTGTTTTGAAACACATTATTTGTAGTACCGGATTTTGCAGGACCATTGGCTATAAGTGATGTTGTAAATTGTATCTCAAAAATGGACTCCATATTATTTTCACCTTCATTCTCCTGAATGGCTGCATAATTGGGCGTTAAGCTATACTGACCTGAACTAATAACTGTACTTGTTATATCATATACCTCCTGCCAGGTATGATTATTTCCATTTACCGTTCCTAACTGATACATAATTGCACGAGCAAGGTATGCATTGGCGGCGCCTTTAGTTGCCCTGCCTAAGTCAGCAACAGGGTATGCGCTTTTTTCGGGAAGGAGGCTTGCAGCAGCTTTAAGGTCTTTTTCAATAAAAGCATAGGCTTCAGCAATACTGCTTCTTAAGATATTTGCAGATTCTGAAGTTTGGGGCAGTTTATCAAATAATGGAACACCTCCAAAAGTTCTTACCAAATAGAAATAGAAATATCCTCTGAAGAATAATGCTTCGCCTGTTAATCGTTTTTTGAGGCTTTCACTGATAGTTCCTGCTTCTGCATTGCTTAAAACAGTGTTGGCACGGGCAATGCCTGAAAAGCAATGTGACCATAAGGTACCCAGTGGTCCGTTAGATGGGTCTGCAGTCCATGTTTTTAAATCTGAGAGTGCAGAAAAATCACTGGGGGTACTTCCCTTTTCAGCATCATCGCTCATTACATCACCAAACATAAATTCATACATGTGTCCTACGTAAGGCCCACTTCCCCACTTTGGTCCCTCATCCCATGAAGCTGCATCATAAATAGAGTTGACCGCCTGAACGGCGCTAACTGAATCATTAAATAAGTTATTTTGAGTTACCGCGCCTAAAGGTTCTTTGTCAAGAAATTTTTTGCATCCCTGGAAAAGTACTGCCACAACACTTACTGCTAAAACAAGCAATGTTTTTATAATTTTCATATCGTTGTTTTGTAATATTAAAATTGAAGATTGAGTCCTACTCTATAGGTACGCGGCTGAGGATAGTTACCAAAATCCACTCCATACGAAAGCGGATCTCCGAAATTTCCTGTTTCTGATATTTCCGGATCAAAGCCGGTGTATTTTGTGATGGTAAAAAGATTATCAACCGAAAGATTAAAACGCAGTCCATTTATTTTATACCTTGATAGGATTGATTTGGGAAGTGTATATCCTATTTCTATATTTCTTGCCCTTAAATAGCTTGCATTTTCAACAAACCTATCGCTAAACTGATCATTCCCATTTAAATCCCGGGTTGTTACGCGGGGCTCGTTGGTATTAGGGTTAGATGGTGTCCAACGATTTAATCTTGAGGCGTAGAAATTGTTCCATGACCCTGTGCTGTTACTGGTTTTTAATAAGTAGCGCGATAAGCCATTTACAGCTTCAGCACCGCTTACTCCATAAAATAACACTCTGAAATCGAAATTATTATATCCAAGATTTGCAGATATGCCATAAGAAAAATCAGGATTACTTGCACTGCCTAAATATGTCCTGTCAAGACTGCTTATCTTGCCATCATTGCTAAGATCTGCAAACCTTACATCGCCTGGCTTTGCGTTTGGTTGAACTAAAGTGCCGCTTGAATTTTTGTAACCATTAATTTCATCCTGCGATTTAAAAATCCCATTGGATTTTAATCCGTAGAAATAAGCAATTTCATAACCAATATCAGTTAATGTTGTGTTCCCCATTTGCGAAATGACATTTCCACTGGCTATGGGAGAAGCTCCTCCCAAATTGGTTACTTTATTATTTATTTTAGTAAAATTAACACCGACGTCATAACGAAACTTGTTAATAGTATTCCTGTAATTAACAGCAAGTTCTAAACCTTTGTTTTGCATAGAGGCAACATTAGCGCTGGGAGGAGCTGCTCCTATATAATCTGCCACCGGCAATAAAGCTATCATGTCTTTTGTTTTCTTAATAAAATAATCAGCAGTTACAGATAACCTGTTATTAAACAAATCTGCATCTAAGCCAATGTTACTGCTTATAGCTGTTTCCCACTTAAGGTTTGGATTGCTTATTTGGGTTGGGATCATTCCAGGTACAATAACATTATTAAAAACATAATTCATGTTATTTCTTGCTGTTGATACATAAGCGTAATTAGGTGCAGCATTTTGATTACCTACCTGACCCCATCCGGCTCTTAATTTTAGTGATGAAATAGCCTTTACATCCCTAAGGAAATTTTCGTTAGAAATCCTCCAGGCTGCACCAAAAGAAGGAAACATCCCCCATCTTACATCATTTAAAAATTTTGATGATCCGTCGTATCTTAAAGTTGCTGTTAATAAATAACGATTTTTATAATCATAATTAGCCCTGCCAAAAAAAGAAAGAAGCGACTCATCCTGTTGTGAACTACTAAAGTTTGAAGTAATGCTTCTGGAAGCGGAAACATATTGTAATAAAGCATCGCGGGGAACATCGAAAGCATTAATTGAAATACCATTACTATAGCTCCTTTGCGATTCCTGACCTAAAGTAGCGGATAGAGAATGATCTTTTGCAAAGGTTGTATTATAATTTATATAATTTGCCCAAACCCAACCCACTGATTCAGTTCTATTTTCAGTTAATGAACTAACACTTCTCTGATCATTTAAACCAATAAAATATTGCGGGAGATAAGGTTTACCATGCGCATTGTTATAATTAATGCCAAAGTCAGAACGAACAGAAAGACCTCTGGTTAATTTAAAATCCAAATATGCATTTGTAAGAAGATTGTTATTTTCAGTCTTATTAAACCCTTGATCTTCTATAATCCTAACAACATTTAAAGCGTTCTCAATATCATTATATGCATATTCACCTGCAGAAGTAAAAGGTGTACTTACCGGATTGGCAAGAACAGCTCCACGAGTTAAATTATTATAACCATAATTACCTGATCTTGTAAAATTAGCTGAAATACCCGCTTTGATATTTTTAGTTAATACAAGTTCATCATTTAACCTGATTACATATTTTTTCAAGCCTGTGTTTTTAATAGTGCCATCATGTTGAAAATAACCTCCGCTAATTAAATACCTGTTTTGTTCTGTACCTCCCGAAACAGAAAGATTGTAATTACTAATCATTCCATTTTGAGTTACTTCATCTTGCCAATCTGTACCAGTTGCCTTTGTTGTAATTGCATTTTGAAGGCGGTCACTAATATTTGCGGGAACTGCTTGTCCTTCATTTTTATAAGCTTCGGTTACTAAGGTGGCATAACCTGCCGCATCAGCAAGATCAAGCTTTCTCCAAATCTGTTGCACTCCAACATATCCATTAAAACTAAACCTGGGTTTTCCTATTTTTCCTTTTTTAGTAGTTACTAATACCACTCCATTAGCGCCTCTCGAACCATATATTGCGGTGGCAGAAGCGTCCTTTAATATCTCAATTGATTCAATATCTCCGGGCATCAAAAAATTAATGTTTCCTGTTTGAAATCCATCTACAACATATAAGGGATTACTGTTGTTAATAGTACCTACACCTCTAACACGGATACGTGTTCCAGAACCGGGCTGACCGCTGTTAGAAGTAATTTCAACTCCAGCTATACGTCCCTGCATTGCCTGAACAGGATCTACGGTTGCAACCTGGTTAAGTTGTTCACCCTTTACTGTTGCAACAGCTCCTGTAACATCGCTCTTTTTTACCGTGCCGTAACCTATTACTACGACGTCATTTAATACACTGGAGGAAGATTTTAAAATTACAGTAATGACCGTTTTTCTCCCTGCCATTATTTGCTGTTCCTCATATCCTACAGCAGAGAAAACCAGTATTTCTTTTTCATTTGATATATTAATAGAAAATCTCCCATTATTATCAGTGGAGGTTCCTCTATTAGTGCCTTTTACTGTTATACTGGTTCCCGCAACAGGAGCACTTTGATCATTTGTAATCCTTCCGGTAACAACAATTTCACCAACAGCATAACTTACTCTTTGATAAGACTCATTATTATCTGCTAATTGTTTTGATCGCTCACCCGCTATCACCCGGTTACTTTCTGTAAAATCGTCTGCTACATTATTTTTAGTTACTGCTTTATTTTTACTTACTGCTTTGTTGGGTTTGGCAGCTAAAATAATAAATGCATCCTTCTTCATCTTTTTGTATTCCAGCGGATGACCTTTTAAAATTTGTTGCAACGCTTTTTCTGCAGAAGCAAACCTGGTGTTAGCTAAAGCACTCTGCGTAAATAAACCATGCACCGTTTCATTATCAAAAAGAATATCAACATCAAAAACCTCCCTGATTTTCAGCAGCGCCTCCTTAATAGTAATATTGGTATCCTCTTTATTTCCTGAAATTTTATTTGTTTTATTAAAGGCTAAAGGTTGCTGCGACAGCAATAATGTGGGAATACAACAGCAGAGCATACACCCAACAAGCAGAAGTTTCATTTTCATATCTACAATCGTTTTTGGTTTTTTTAAAGTTTTTCTAAAGTTTTTTTATGAGCATTTTTTTAGAAGATATTTTTATTTTATCATTTTAAGCACGACATCATTGTTAACAGTATCAATTTTAATATTATACATTTGAGAAAAAGCATTTAAAAGTTCACTCACATTCCTGGCTTTAAAGGAACCTTCAATTCTTTTTTGCTGTAGCTCCTTATCCTCAATAATTACATCTACACCAAACGTTTCTTTTATAGATTGAAGCACATCAGTTAGAGGGGTATTATTAAATACAAAACGATGATCTTTCCAGGCAAAAAAATCCTGCACTGGCTGATGGTGCTTTAGTATAGGTTTTATATTTCCATAATTAATGCTAAGGACGTCGCCGGGCTTCACTATAATCTGTTCTTTCTTTTTATCTTGATGAATATTAACTTTTACCAGGCCAGTCTGTAATTTTACCGTATTTACATTATTGCGGCTGTAAACAGAAAATTGGGTTCCCAGCACTTCCACATTCATATTGCCAGGGGTATTTACTATAAATCGCTTATCATCTGCTGTATGCACAACTGAAAAAGCAGCTTCGCCCTGTAAAAACACTTGGCGGTTTTCCTTTCCAAAATCGAAACGAGGCACTTTAAGAGAAGAGTTTGCATTTAATATAATTTCAGAACGATCTTCTAATTGAAATTTTTTGACTTCACCGTAAGCCGTTTTATAGGTTTTATAAAAAATAATATCTTTTGCTGGAAAATAGCTTAACACCATCAATATTAATGAAGCTGCCACCCAAATCAATGATTTTCCATACTTGTAAAAAGGGCTCTTTTTTGCCTGATTGATTGTTAACAAAGGCAGGTCGTTATCGCTTATACGTGATAAAAAATTGTCAAGCGCATTTTCAGTATCAGGAATAAACTGCGGATGTTCTGTTTCCCATTCCTCTAACCATTCGTAAAATTGTTCCTGGCTTTTTTCATTCTGCAGCCATTCTTCAATCATTTTCTTTTGCAAAGAAGTGGCCCTTCCTGACAAGTAGATGAAAATTATATTTTTTGATAGATTGTTACTCATTTTCTCTTTAATGATTTTTGATTATATAAGAGTAAATAAATGATACTAACTCTTATATGCCTGAGAAAATTTATTTTAAATATCCATCAGCCCGGTAATGACGAACAAAGCTATTCCTAACTCAAGTTGCAACGCGGCTCTTAATGTTCTTAACGCTTTTGTAATATGAGCTTCCACCGTTTTTTTAGAAATATGAAGTTCCTGAGCAATTTGATGGTATTTCATGCTTTCATACCTGCTCATTAAAAAAGCTTTACGGCATTGAGGATGAAGTTCATTAATGATCTTTTCGATCGCCTGGTGCAACTCATCATATTGAAGTATTTGCAAAGGCGTAGGAAATGAGGAAATTAAATCTAAACCCTCGTCTTTTTCTTTTGAGGTTTTACTAACTTCTCTCAGCATATAAGCACAGGCATTATGACGCACTGAAGCAAAAAGATAACTACGGTAACTGGTTTTTACCTGAGTGTGGATACTTTTTTCTAAAAAAGAATAAAAAACATCGCTCACAATGTCTTCTGCGATTTCTTTTGAGTAAACAAACCGCACTGCATGACTGCAAAGAGGCTTATAATACAGTTTAAAAAGAAGTTCAATTGCTTTAGGAGGGTCTGTTTCAAACGCTTTTCTTATAAACAGTTCTTTATCTCCTATAATTATAGAATACTGCCCCTCTTCCTTGTCAAAAGAAAAGGTATCTGGCAAAGAAGGTTTAATATCCCTTGGGTTTTCTGTCAAACAATCGTTTTTAAAAGCAGTGTTAATAGTTACTTATCCTATAGAGACAAAATAAGCATTATACCCTTAGTCTAAATTTAACTTTTTTTTCGGTCGTAACAACCCGGCTGTAAGTTTCCGCTTTTCGCCAGCTTTTTTGATTGGAATTACTATTAGTATTCCGCATCATATTATTCTCAGTATTCTTATGCCAATAGGTTTGTTCATTTGCCGAACTTAGTGACCAGCCTTTTTGTAATTGCGGTCTTCGGAAGTGCCATTCAGGCAGTTATACACGAAACACAGACTTTGGTAAATGGCTCTACGGTGAAGTTGCGGTTAATGAATGATATTTTCATTAACGGAATATTAATACCTAAAGACAACTTCTTATTCGGCACGGCAGATCTGAACGGTGAAAGATTAGGTATTAAAATCAATAGCATTCGCTACCGCAATTCTCTTTTTCCGGTAGAGTTATCGGTATGTGATATGGATGGAATAGAAGGTGTTTATATTCCAGGCGCTATTACCCGAGATGTAGCTAAAGGCTCGGCTGACAGGGCAGTACAGGGAATTGGCTTTACTGCATTAGACCCATCACTTGGCGCACAAGCTGCGAGTGCGGGCATTGAAACAGCTAAAACACTTTTAAGCAAAAAGGCAAAGCAGATAAAAGTTACTGTGAAAGCAGGCTACCAGGTTTTATTAATAGATGAGAAGCAAAAAGTATCTTCTTAATTCCTTCTTCAAAAGAAATAATAGATCAAATCACAATTAATTAATCAAAAAATTCCTAAGTGTATGAAACGGATAAGTGCAATAATGATAACAGGAATATTCCTTTTTATTTTCAGCAGCAATTCATTTTCACAAAGTCGTGGTCAGGGTTTTAAAACAACCATAATAGAACCTTATCATCTAAACATAACCTTTTATAAAACAACAAACCTTATTTTTCCATACGCCATTAAAAGTGTTGATAGAGGCAGCAGGGAAGTATTAGCACAAAAAGTAAAAGGTGTTGAAAATGCTTTGATGGTTAAGGCAGGCAGGGAAAACTTTAATGAAACCAATTTGAGTGTAATAACATCAGACGGGAAGCTTTATTCCTTCATTTTGAATTATAGCAATAATCCTTCGTTGCTCAATATATCTTTTACAAAAGATAGCACTTCAGAAGAAACAGACTCCTTATTACAGTCCGGTACAAATGAAGCTCAAATGCAATTAATGACTGAACGGATAGCCAAAGAAAAAAGAAAGATAAATGGAATTAAAGCCAATAAATACAAAATAAAGTTTCGATTGAACGGTATATATATCAAAGGTGATGTTGTTTTCTATCAACTGGAAATAAAGAACCATTCCAATATCAACTACGATGTAGACATGCTTCGTTTTTTTATACATGATGAGAAAAAATCCAAACGGACTGCATCCCAGGAAATAGCGATACAACCTTTGTATGTGCATGGAGATACTTCTGTTATAAAGGGTAAATCGAAAAACATACTTGTCTTTGCCTTGCCAAAGTTTACCATTCCCGATAAGAAGTATCTATCCATTCAGCTTATGGAAAAAAATGGTGGCAGGCATTTACAGCTAAAGGTTAACAACAGGAAGATTGTTAAAGCAAAATCTATAGAACAATAACAATTATTCATTCATTCAAAAAAACAAGTTTTATGAACGAGAAAAATTTCGACTACCTGAAAGATCAGGTAAAGTTTACAGGTTTTGGAGATTCATTAGAAAATGATCTAAAAGAAAAGATGCAAAAGCAATCTCCTGAATTCCAGATTCATCACAGTACAAAGTTCGGAAATGATATAGTGACCGCTACCCTTCATTTTAGAAAATCTGAACAGAGCGATATGTATTTCTTTAATAAATACAATCTCACCTTAAAGCAGGAAAACAGCCCTGATATGATGGAACAGGCGTTTTTCATTACTAAGGGAAACAACATAACCCTTAAAGAAGCTTATAACCTGATGAGTGGCAGAGCCATCAATAAAGACTTAACCAATAAAGAAGGACAGGTATATAATGCCTGGATGCAAATGGGTTTAAAGAAACAGATAAGAACGGCAATTATCAACTGAAGCATTTCCATCAAAACTACGGCTTTAACCTGGAAAAGGAATTGGCTAAACATCCCATAAAGGAGCTAACCAATGAACAGGATAAAACAAGGCTGATGGATTCCTTGCAGAAAGGCAACAGACAATCAGTAACTTTTATAAAAGAGGGCAATGAGCAAAAAATGTTCATTGAAGCTAATCCTCGTTTTAAGTCGCTTAATGTGTATGATAGTAATATGCAGCGTTTGGGTAGCAGGCAAACTCAAAAGGAAAAGCAGGTACAGGGAGAAAACAACACTGCTAAACAGGAGACTAAAAAAGAAAGTAGAAACCAAAGTGATGATGACGATAATCCCGAAGTGCCAAAGACTGGGAAGAGAAAAACAAAGAAGCAAAGCCAATCTGTGTAATATCAGGCATATAAAAGTGCTCAAAAGATAGGAAAATTCATCCTAAAATTCAAAGATATGGATACCAACCTACCCGTCAACCGGGTTGAAAGTGATATAAATCAGTGGCGTTCCAGGGAAGAAAGGCTTGGTAAACTTTTTCCTACCGGTATAGCGAACAACAGAGTCCTTTTAAGGGAAAAGCTGCATTATTATGATGCTACTGCCGCAAGGTACAAAGACACAAATAATCAGGATGAAAGATTTGCTTTACGTATCCTGCGACAGGAAAGGAAACGTATTGAAAAGCAGTTGTATCCCAATGTTCTGCTTAGGTTGCTTCGTACGCTTGTGATACCTGTGCGTCAGCAGTATTTTATAAAACAGGAAACAAAAAAAGAAAATGTAAATCAGCAGGAGATTAAGGAGGTTTTGCTAAAGTCCGGGTTTGGCAATCTTAGCAACAAATTAGAACAGTATATGAAACAGGGACAACCGGAATTTACCATCCCTGTTTCATATTACCAGAATGAAAAGGAAAGAGTAGATTTTAATTTATCCTTTGCCAGGGATCAGAACGGAAAATACCAGTTAGAGACATATAAAGCGCAATTAAGATCAGAAAGTAAACCTGAAGAAACCAGGCAACAAACATTCAGGATGGAGCAAGGGTCTGCATTTTCTACCAACGAAGCTTATAACCTGCTTTCCGGACGGGCTATTCAAAAGGAACATATCACTATTGAGGGGCAAAGACAAAATACGTGGATGCAACTTGATTTTAATGATAAGGATGCGGCAGGAAATTTTCGTATAAAAGAATTTCATGCAGGCCATGGATATGATTTAAGACAGATGCTTAGCCAATTACCATTGAAGGAAGCGAGTATGGATGCCAAGGAAAAGCTAATGAACAATTTAATAAATGGAAGCCGGCAGCAAGTAACCTTTTTGAAAGAGGGCAAAGACCAGACATTCTATATAGAAGCCAATCCACAGCATAGGACTATCAATATATACGATGAACATTCTAAAAAGATTAGTATGGCTTCCGCTCATGGGAACAAAACCGCAGATGCTGTTCAGATGGTAAAGAAAACTAACCTACATCAGAATCTTGGAAATTCCCGGAAAAACGGATTGTCCGCAAGTTAATAAGTAAGCAGCTAAAAATATATTATAGAAATGGAGAGTTTGAAGCCTTTGTCTGACTTTTTTATAGCTATTAAAGCCGATCCGCGTATCAGTATTACTCATATTGGTATTTATGCTGCTCTGCTTCAATTCTGGAAAGAGCATGACTATAATAATCCTCTGTATGTTTTTAGCTATGAGATTATGCAGATAGCGAAAGTTTCTGCAAGTACGACTTATCACAAGAGTATTAAAGATCTGAACGATTTTGGGTATATAAGATATGAACCTTCGTTCAAACGAAACAAGGGGAGCAAGGTATATTTTAATTCAACTGATAAATAGTAATAAAGAAATTTAAAACATAGCATAAAGCCCCTTGAAGGGCTTTTGCTGTATAGAAAGGAGGTGTGTGATGGAAATAAGTGAGAACGATAAAATTACTCCTGAAAAAGCAATCGAAATACTAAAAAAAGGCGGGCTGGAAGTAACTCATGACCAAGCCAAACTGATACTTGAATTTTTGTACAAATTAGCTGATATTACTATAGCTCATTACATGGTTAAGCCCCATTAATTCCTTAAATTTGTTATAACAAAAGAACAATGGCTTTTAGTGTTTAACAACTAATTTGAAGGTTATGAAGGTAGCTGATTTATATATAAGAGTAAGTACCGATGAACAGGCCGACAAAGGATACTCGCAGCGCAGTCAGGAAGAACTGTTACGTAAGTATTGCGACATCAACAATATTTCCATACGCAAAGTGATGTTTGAAGATCATTCAGCGAAAACATTTCTGCGTCCTGAATGGAAAGCCTATTTGTTAGAATTACGGAAACAAAAAGGCAAAAGTGATCTGGTCTTATTTCTAAAGTGGGATCGTTTCAGCCGTAATGCGGGGGATGCTTATCAGATGATTAATACCTTACGGAAATTAGGTGTAGAGCCGCAAGCCATTGAACAGCCCTTGGATCTATCCATTCCTGAAAATAAAATGATGCTGGCTTTTTATTTAGCCGCTCCCGAAGTGGAAAATGACAGGCATGCTTTGAATGTTATTCATGGTATGCGTAGGGCAAGAAAAGAAGGCCGTTACATGGGGCTTGCTCCTATTGGGTACGTAAACAAAACGATGAAGCAGGAAGAAAATACATAGCTATTCAAGAGCCGCAAGCTGGTATTTTACGGTGGGCATTTGAGGAAATCTCAAAAGGAGTATATAATACTGAGCAGGTTTATCACATGGCTAAAGAAAAAGGTTTTAAAGGTACTAAAAGCCTTTTCTGGTTTGCTATTCGTAACGCTGTTTATTGCGGAAAGATATTTATCCCAAAATATAAAGAAGATGAAAGCCGTTTCGTTAAAGGCTCCCATGAACCTTTAATATCTGAAGATCTCTATTATCAGGTGCAAGATGTATTAGACGGAAGAAAAAGGCATTATCGTTTAAAAGTTGTATCTAATGCTACCTTACCATTAAGGGGCTTTCTGATCTGCCCGAAATGCGGAAAAATACTAACTGGCAGCGCATCCAAAGGACACACTAAGCATTATTCGTACTATCACTGCTTCGCTGGCTGTAATTTTCGCCATAGAGCCGATGATATTAACCAACAATTCACCTATGAATTAAAAAAGTATATGCCTCGCCCTGAAATGTCGGAACTATACAAAATAGTATTGCAGAAGGCTTGGTATAGTCAAACTTCTCATTTGCAGGACGACCGTAAACAACTGTTAAAGCAGATTAAAGAGCTGGAAGATAAATTATCCTATATCAGAGACCTTCTATCTTCAAAACAGATTGAACCGGAAGATTTTCGCGAAATGAAGTCCGATTATAGCAGCAAGGTTGAAAAGCTGGAAGCAAAGCTTAGCGGTTGTAATAATGACAATGTAAACATTAAAAGTCTTTTGGATAAAGGGATAGACAATCTTTTAGGGCTGGATTATATCTATGAGACCGCAGATATAGATAAGAAGTGTGAAGTCATAAGTTCGATGTTCCCTGAAAAATTGCATTTTGAAAATAGTTCACTTCGAACTGGCAGAGTGAATGAAGCTGTTAAATATATATATGATAAACAACGAGTTAAGCGAAAATAAAAAAGGACAAAATGGGTTTGATCCCATTTTGTCCTGTCAAGTCGGGGCGGCAAGATTCGAACTTGCGACCTCCTGCTCCCAAAGCAGGCGCGATAACCGGGCTACGCTACGCCCCGAGAAAAAACACCCGGTGAAGCGGTGAGGGAGGGATTCGAACCCTCGGTACAGTTTAACCCGTACGACGGTTTAGCAAACCGTTCCTTTCGGCCTCTCAGGCACCTCACCAAACCCTTACTTTTTCAAAGGGGTGGCAAAAATAAGGGTATTTGCAATTACTTACAAAAATTGAAAGACTTCTTTTTTGAATTCCCCCATATTTAAACAAAGCATAAGGCGAACAAAGTCGGACAGACAATCCGAAAAGTGGAAGAGTGTGCAACCGAAGTTAAATTAATAGTTCACTTATAGCCGACCGACAAAAAAAAATCCCAAACCTGCTTAGTTTGAGACAATTAATTATTTTTCATCGTTAGCTTACATTGCAGCCAATTGTACTTTTTGCTGCAGTTCCATTACATTTTCTTTAAAAAGACTGTCAGTGTCCATCAGGTCTTTTACTGTCTGGCAACTATGAATAACAGTAGTATGGTCGCGACCGCCAAAATGTTCTCCAATCGTCTTTAATGAGTTTTTGGTGAATGCCTTTGCCAGGTACATGCTGATTTGTCTTGCCTGCACTATCTCACGTTTGCGGGTCTTCTGCAATAGTTTGTCGTAGGGAACATCGAAAAACTCGCAAACCATCTTTTGAATAGTATCGATGGTAATTTCCTTACTGCTGGTTTTCACAAAGTTTCTAAGCACTTTTTTGGCAAGGTCAAGATCAATTTCCCTTTTGTTTAAGGAAGACTGTGCGAGCAGTGAGATCAATGCGCCTTCGAGTTCGCGGATATTGCTGTTAATGTTGTACGATACATACTTTACAACTTCGCGTGGCATATCCAGGCCGTCGTTTCTCATTTTGCGGTCGAGTATCTCAATGCGCGTATCGTAGTCGGGCATTTGCAAATCCGCGCTTAACCCCCAGCGAAAACGGCTGAGCAGTCTTTCCTGCAAACCGTCAAGATCCTTCGGTGGCTTGTCGGAAGATAACACCAGTTGTTTGCCTGACTGATGCAGATGATTGAATATAGCAAAAAATGCATCCTGGCTTCGTTCCGCACGGTTGAAAAACTGTACGTCGTCTATAATCAGAACATCTATCAGTTGATAAAAATGTATGAAATCGTTTATAGCATTATTGCGGCTATGGTCCTGAAACTGGTTAATAAACTTTTCTGAACTTACATATAATACCACTTTATTAGGGTTCATTCGTTTTACCTCGTTGCCTATAGCCTGTGCAAGATGGGTTTTGCCCAAGCCAACGCCGCCATAAACCACCAAAGGATTAAAAGAATTTGCTCCCGGCTTTTCGGCCACAGTCTTGCCTGCACGGCGGGCTACGCGGTTACAATCGCCCTCTATCAAAGATTCAAAAGTATAGATAGGATTGAGCTGAGGATCAATCTGCATCTTTTTAAGGCCGGGAATAACAAAAGGATTTTTAACCGGGTTATTTATAACGAGTGGAAAGTCCATTTCATTATTAGAATATGTCTTTATATTATTTGCAGGTACATCCATAGTGAGTGGTTTATTACTGCTGTTGCCGCTGTCTACCATAATTCTATATTCGAGTCGGGCATCTTTTCCTAATTCTCTTTTAAGCGTTTTAGCCAATAAATTTACATAATGTTCTTCAAGGTATTCATAAAAGAACTGACTGGGTACCTGTATCAATAATACATTGCCTTTTAATTCTACCGGTTTTATCGGTTCAAACCAGGTTTTATAATGCTGCCATTCTACTATATCCTTAATAATTTTTAAGCAATTGCTCCAAACTATATCAGCAGTTTTGGCCATGTTGATCATTAAGGTTTTATTATATGGTTAAGGACATTAAATTATAAATTTTCATCTTTTTTTTTGCTCACATTATGTGTACAAAATAATTTGGAAGGATGGCGAATATCAAACTTTATTATTTAAAAAAAAATTTTTAAAACCTTGTTTTTTTGGTATTAACTACAGTATGGGCTTTTACAAAAAAAAATTTTTTTCTGTTCCCAAAAGCATTATTTTACCAGTTCACTAAACATTTAGTTTGCGATAAAATTTTATTATAACATGCTGATAACCTGTCGCCTATAAAAATAGTCGCAACTTAGGCACATACCGGTAACACCTGCAACAGTCAATCAAAAGCTTCAGACATTTTGATTGTTGCAACATCATTGTCGGGCTATTTATTTTTCACTAACACTTCAAGACTAACACTTTCAGCCAGGTCTGAAACTCAATGTTATTTAAGGTTAAAACGATGCTTTTGCTGATACTTGTATTAAAAAACCAGAAAGGTATTTGATACCAGCTTTTGGGAAACTTCCGCTCAATTTTAATACCAAAATTCTCTCTCTGCTATTTATAAATTCCTTTATAAATATTTTTAATAATCCATAGGTAAAAAATAAAGTTTTGCAGTAGAATTGGATTGAGAACAAGGTATTGAAGCCTTTGGATAATGAATTCAGATGATTGAGTTTCATAGGGGGTAAATTAAAGGAGGTAATCTCTCGAATTTGTCATTAAAAATAATGAAAAACATTCGCAAAAAAGACTCTTCCTTTAGAAATAAAAAATATTTTTGTTCACATCCATTTTTTAACTGTTATGTCTTCTAAGTTTTCTCTGCCTGCTTATGATCTTCTTACCGGTTAGCAGAATTTTAATTGCGTATATTATAAATTATTTGATACTTTTTTAAATACGGGCACCGGCTCTTCCTGCCTCCTCCATGCCTCTCATTCTTATTTCCAGATACCCATGCAAAATCTATTTCAGAATTTTAAAGATTTCTAATGAATAATAAGTTATAAGAAATAATGAACTTCAAACAATTTGTTCTTCAAATTCTATAAATACATTTCATTAGCTTAAGCGAAATGGTTATGCATAAGTGAAAATAGTTTTAACAGACAGCTTTTTATAGTGAAATATTTTTAAAATGATACTTTTGTTTAAATTAATAAATAATGGCTTACGAATTAACAGGAAAATTGATTGTCAGATTTGATATTGTACAGAGAAATGAAAACTTTAAAACAAGAGAATTTGTAATAGAAAGTTCAGAAGAAAGCAATGGAAGAACTTTTACAAATTATGTAAAGTTTCAATGCATACAGGATAAAACTGCCATGCCTGACAGGTTTAATATAGGTGATGAAGTAAAAGTACAGTTTAATATAAAAGGCACCCGATGGGAAAAAGACGGAAGAACAAATTACATCACTAATCTCGACGCCTGGCGGATGGAGAGCCTGAAACTAAGTCAGCAAAATAATAATACTTCACAAGGTAATGATGTAAATTACAACGATATACCACCAACAGATAAGGCGGATGATTTACCGTTTTAAGAACCACGACAGAACGCTTGTATTATCAGCTAATTTACCGAATCTCCATTGGAGTTAAATTTCTAATGCAACGACAAATTTCAATTAAGCTTTTGCCTTCTGAGGCGGAAAATGAAGACATAGTACGACAAAACATTGCGCAAACTGCAGGCAGGAAAATGACTGATGTTGCTGGTTATAATTTATTGAAACGCTCTATAGATGCAAGGGGCAAACAAACTTATATTAATCTTTCCCTAAACGCTTTTATAAATGAACCTTTTATAGAAAGAGAGGTTAAAAAAGTTAAGTTTGAAGATGTAAGCAAAGCCGGCCGCAAAGTGGTGGTAATCGGTGCAGGTCCTGCTGGTTTGTTTGCTGCATTGAAACTGATAGAAGAAGGCATTCAACCTATCATTTTAGAAAGAGGCAAAGACGTCAGGGCACGAAGGAGAGACCTTGCAGTATTAAATAAAGAGGGCGTTGTAAATGGCGATAGCAACTATTGTTTTGGCGAAGGCGGCGCAGGCACGTACAGCGATGGTAAGTTATATACAAGAAGTAATAAGCGTGGCGACATAAATCGTATTTTGAACCTTTTTGTTCAATTTGGCGCGGATGAAAAGATTTTATACGAAGCTCATCCTCATATTGGTACAAACAAATTGCCCGACATAGTTACGGCTATAAAAGAGTGTATTAAAACATGCGGCGGTTTATTTCTGTTTAATAAAAAAGTTGTTGATTTTGATATTAAAAATAGCCTGATAAAAGGTGTAGTCACCTCTGCCGGCGACGTATATGAAGCAGAGTCTGTTATACTTGCAACAGGACATTCTGCAAGAGATATCTTTATGTTGCTTTTTAAGAAAAATATTCTCATAGAAGCAAAGCCATTTGCGTTAGGCGTGCGGGCAGAGCATCCTCAAAGCATCATAGACAGTATTCAATATCATTGCAGCAACAGGAGCGAATTTTTACCTCCAGCCTCTTATTCATTAGTACAGCAGGTGGAAGGCAAAGGCGTATTTAGTTTTTGCATGTGCCCCGGTGGGATTATAGCGCCTGCTTCAACAAGCCCGGGAGAGTTGGTTGTAAACGGATGGAGTCCCAGTAAACGAAATAATCCCTTTGCAAACAGTGGTATGGTCGTAAGTTGCCGGAACCAGGATTTATTGGATTTAAAGGATTTTGGTGAATATTTGAAAAAAAGTGGCATTGATAAATCTTCGCCTTTAAGCATGCTGTATTTCCAGGAGATGGTGGAGAGAAAAGCATACACGGCAGGTGGCGGAAAATTTGTTGCGCCTGCACAAAGGATGGTTGATTTTTGCAACAATAAAGTTTCTGTTTCTTTACCGGTTTGCAGTTATTTGCCCGGCATAGTCGCCAGTGATCTGCGCAATACTTTGCCGCCTTTTATTTACAAAAGCCTGCAGGAAGGCTTTAAAGCGTTTGGCAAGAAAATGAAAGGATACTTTACAAATGAAGCAGTGATTGTAGCCACAGAGAGCCGTACTTCTTCTCCGGTTCGCATTCCCAGGAATGAGATTTCTTTAAATCATCCCCAGGTAAAAAATTTATATCCGTGTGGTGAAGGTGCAGGTTATGCAGGAGGCATCGTAAGTGCAGCGATGGATGGAGAAAGAGTTGCTGCAATGATCGCAGTTGAGTAAATGATGATTTGTAAAACTGCCTGAAGGTGATAATATAGTTTATGCCAATAAAAAAAGCCGGCATATACCAGCTTTAAAAATTTTATATCGTACGTTTCTCACATCGAATTTTCAATTGGCTGATTCTATAGTTGTATAAGTGCCATCAGATTCAGCCCGGTAATAAGTATCGTTTGGAGAAACATATAATTTTTGCCCGTTAACGACTGTTTTACAATTATCAGGCTTTTGGCTTTTCTTCAGATTTCACATTTCTATTTTAAAAGCGATTATCTAAGCTTTATTTCATAAGCAATAGACCACCGGTGATTGCGAGTGCGTCTTCTATTGCTCCGGTTAAAGGTTCTTCAATGGCAGTGGCATCGTCTATATACTTACGAAGATAGTAAGTGCCATAAGTAGCAGCTAAGGCTGAAACTCCGCCAATGAAAAGGCCTTTTGTAATACTGTCTTCATTAATTGTAGAAACTATAGCACCTGCAAAAGCACCCGAAGCTACCCTTGCCATCACTTCCGGAGAAGTAATCCTGTCGGGAGTATTTGGAAGTTTGTCTCCTGCAATTTCTGCGATACTCAGCAACTTTGTAATGATAGCAGCAGCTGGCGACTGAATAAAACGAAGCTTTGATTTCGACAGTGCATCATTAGGATGTTTGCTTAAATAATGAGCAGCAATTGCCGGAGCAAATGTAGCACGCATGCCGGAAATAATGCCAAGGCCTATAATTTGTCGTAAAGAATTATTATTTGTTTTCATAGTGTCATTTTGTTTATTCTTCAAATATAACTATAAACATTTTCGAGCTGAAGAAATTACGGTCAGGCTTATCCGGGGTTTAATTTAGAACCAGGTCAAATAGGCTTTTAATTATATATGCGCCCGTGATCGTATTCTTTCCTCTCTTTTCATTACTTTCAATTTTTTATTTTTGTTTTTAAATTTTTTATTTTAATGCTGATAAAAACGTTTGGCAGTGCAGTATATGGTGTAGAGGCGATAAACATAACGATTGAAGTAAATGTAAGTGAAGGGCAAGGTTATTTTTTAGTAGGATTACCTGACGGCGCCATAAAAGAAAGTCAGCAACGTATAGACAGCGCTATTAAGAGCAATGGCTTCAGAATGCCACGGGTGAAAATTGTAGTAAATATGGCTCCTGCCGATATTAAAAAAAGCGGCTCTGCTTTTGACCTTCCCATTGCAATCGGGATACTTGGCGCAAGCGAACAAATTGAAAATGCAGAGGCTTTAAAGGATTATGTTATAATGGGTGAGCTTAGTCTTGACGGAGCTATTCAGCCTGTTAAAGGCGCTTTGCCAATAGCAATACAGGCGCGCAAAGAAGGCTTTAAAGGATTGATTGTTCCTAAAGCGAACGAACGTGAGGCAGGTATGGTGAATAATCTTGCAGTATATGGTGTAACACATTTGCAGGAAGTTATTGGTTTTTTTGCCGATGAAAATTCTTTGAAGCCTGTTGATATAAACACGAGAGAAGAGTTTTTTAACTCTCAATACCAGTTTGAGCTCGACTTTACAGATGTAAAAGGACAGGAAAATATAAAGCGGGCATTGGAGATTGCAGCGGCAGGCGGACATAATGCAATATTGATAGGGCCACCGGGAGCAGGAAAAACAATGTTGGCAAAAAGGCTTCCTACTGTGCTGCCGCCACTAAGCCTGCAGGAAGCATTGGAGACTACAAAAATTCACAGTGTGGCAGGTAAGTTACCTGAGAATGCATCATTAATAAACAAGCGCCCGTTCAGAAGCCCGCATCATACTATATCAGATGTTGCTTTGGTGGGAGGAGGCGGCATTCCTCAACCAGGAGAAATTTCTTTGGCGCATAATGGCGTTTTATTTTTAGATGAATTGCCTGAGTTTAAAAGAACAGTACTGGAAGTAATGCGGCAGCCAATGGAAGAAAGACGGGTTACCATATCACGGGCAAAAGTTGCTTTGGATTTTCCTGCAAACTTTATGCTGATAGCAAGTATGAATCCCTGTCCATGCGGATATTATAATCATCCCGATAAAGAATGTACCTGCCCCCCGGGCGCTGTGCAAAAATACCTGAATAAAATTTCCGGCCCTTTGCTTGACCGTATTGATTTGCATGTTGAGGTAACGCCGGTATCATTTTCAGAATTAAGCAATATAACCAAAGGTGAAGCATCAGCTGACATTCGTGAGCGGGTTATTAAGGCAAGAGAGATTCAGAGCTTGCGCTACAAAGACACACCCGGAACTTATGCCAATGCACAAATGAGCAGTAAGCAACTGAGAGAAATATGTGTTATTAACCAGGCGGGCGAAGGATTGCTAAAGAAAGCCATGGAACGCCTCAACCTATCTGCCCGTGCTTATGATCGCATTTTAAAGGTGTCGCGAACCATAGCAGACCTTGCTGCAAGTGCAGACATTAAAGTAGAGCATCTCGCAGAAGCTATTCAATACAGGAGTTTGGACAGAGAAGGATGGGCAGGGTAAGCAAACCTTTAAATTGAATTATTTTTAGTGTTTTCAAAAAGTAGCAATTGACTGACTGCAAAAATAAACACTTTATCCGACCTATAAAGATTACTTTGTTTTCAATTGCTCCTGCAGCCATACGCCTAACTTTTCATCTTGCTCTTTATACGACCAATGACCTGTTTCCAACGCTAAATAAAGTTGCTTTGGAGCTTTGATTTGATTATAGGCTGCATATGTAGAAGTTGGCGGGCAAACTTCGTCATTAAATCCCCACGAATAATATCCCGGCACTTTAAGTTGCCTTGAAAAATTCACTACGTCGTAGTAAGCTATAGTTGAAATTTTCTCTTTTGTGTTATTGTACGGAAGGTTATTTGGATCAAAGTAGTGTGGCCAGCCACCTGCCCTGCCAAAAAGATAACCGGTTACGTCACATAAAGCCGGATAGAAAGCAGCAAGATTTTTTACCCTGGTATCTAAAGCTGCCGTAACAATAGAAAGAGCACCTCCCTGGCTTCCCCCGGTTACACCAAGATGGGTTCCATCATATTGCGGTAAAGAGTCAATAAAATCATTTGCTCTTACACAACCGAGGTAAACCCGTTTATAGTAAAACCGGTCACGATTATCCATGTTGTAGTTCCAGTAATTAGAAAGCGCTCCCTGCCCCAAGCTGGTATATACAGAGGGCTCCATAGTTACAGGTATTCCATGTATACCAATTTCCAGCGTTATAAATCCTTTTTCCGCAGTGCTTATATCGCCATTATATGCACGTACGCCTGCACCCGGTACACGTAAAATTGCAGGATATTTTCCTGGTGCTTTAGGTACACATAAAATACCATATAAGCGGGAATTGCCATAATTTTGGATATTTACCTGATATACGTTTACTTTTTCTGTACACCTTTCAGGCAACAACGTCATCCTCGCATCCATGGGTATTTGTGCAAGTTCATGTTTTGCATTGTTCCAAAATGATACAAAATCCCGAGGCAGTAAAACAGCAGGACTAATTTTAGTTGGTTCAAAACCGGCAGTAGCAAGTCCCCTGTATTGTTTTCCATTTACGTAAGCATATGCTATTAATCTTAAAAATCCGGGTGCCTTCATTCCTGCACTTTCTACCGTAAGTGTACCGGACACCACCATTAAAGAATCTTTTTTAGCAGCGGGCAATTTTTCTGGACCTAATTCATAAGTTACAATAGTATTTTTCAGAAGATTTCCATTTTGCAAAACAGAAATTGTAAATTTTACAGACTCCCCCTGCTTATACACCCAATTTGTATGATTGGGGGCTACTACTACTTTAATAAATTGTTCTGAAGGTTGTGCATTAAGATTGAAAAAAGAAATAAGCAATAAGGGAAATAATAATGCAAGCTGTCGTGGAATATTCATTATCATTGGTTATTTTACATGCGAAAATTATTTATTTTAAGCGATGCAAGTATTCTTACTGCAAAGAATACTTTTTTTATAGTTGTCTGGCTTCTAAGTTTCCTTAAAATTATCAATATTATTTACATCGTTCCATTAAGAGAAAACACCTGATCCTGTGTTTGATCGTTCATGGGTACTCTGCTTCAATTGCCTTCTAGGGATACTATTTTGACCCCTTATCATTTTGACTGTTACTATCTTCTCTAAAGAAATTAACAACATTACTGGCAAATTCTTTTGTCCCTACTGCCGCACCGTGATCACCGGGAACTTCAGCGTACCGGGCATTTTTAAAAAAAGCTGCAAGTTCCCGGGCGTTACCGTTATCTGCGTCCTTGTCTCCGCAAATTACCAGTACCGGTTGTTTTACTTTGGCCAATGTTTCTTTTGGTGTAGAAGGTTGTTCTTTTTGCATATAGGCAAGAGCCTGCTGGTCAAGACCGGCTTTCTGCACGTTCTTTACCATACCTTCCAGTTCTTTAACGGTATCTCCTATAAGTGCACGGTAAAACATTTTTCTCCGTGGCCATTCAGGATTAGTAAAACCGGTTCCCATGCCGCCCATTACAGCCTTATTGATCCGCTTATCTAAAACCAGTAAACGGGCAGTGATAATAGAACCGCGCGAATAACCAACAACATCATATTTATGTATACCTAACGATGTGGCAAGACCCATAATGTCTTTTGCTTCCGCGTCGTGGGCATACGCTTCGCTGGTATGCGGTTTGCCTGATCTCCCGTTTCCCCGCATGTCAAGTGTTATTACTTTATAGGAGGCATTCTGCAGAGCTTTATACACTTCCGTTTTCTTCCATCCTTCGCCTGTGGTTATAAATCCGTGCACCAATATAACAGGATACCCGGTACCCTTTACTTCGTAGTAAATCTTTGTGCTGTCGAAGGACGTATAGTAGCCTGTTGAATTACTTTGTTTATTAGCAGTAACGGGATTTATTGCAATTAAAGAAAGGAGCAAAAAGAAAGTAAAGGCAATTAGAATCTTCATGTTAAAATAAATTTTTAAAAAAATAAGAAAAGCGGCATTGGCAATGCGAAGTATAAAAAAGCAATTTAAGCATTTAAAAGTTCTTTCAATTGTTTTATATTATGCTCTTAACGGTAATATCTGAGCCCTTTTAATAAGTTATAAATTATCCCTTAGAAAAACTAATTACAAAATTTGGACTTACAGAAATTTGTTAACGATGGCGAAAGCTTGCTTAACAAATTCGTCTTTCCGTTAATACGTCAATATGTATTAGTAATTCTGACTTTTGTATAAACTTCTCCCGGTGGTTGAATTTAAGCAATTTCAATAACGTTCTGTAGGTTGCCCTCCGCAAGACGTTCAAATATTTTCGGAATAAGTAATCGTAAAGTTTCTCTTGTATTGTCTTTAGCGGGAAGCACAAAAATCGTCAATGTGAGACTGGTTAAAGATATAAAGCTTTATTGAAAAACTACTCTTGACCCGCGTTCCGTCCGAAGACATATTGCAAACACTCATGTTAGCGGCTGGCAAAGAGTCTCACTGCAACCAGTTTACTATATCAAGTCCTTTTACTCTTTTGAAATGGTCAGTATTGTTTGTTACCAATTGCAGACTATTTGTCAATGCTATACCAGCAATCAAACAATCGGTGTGTCCAATAGGTTGCCCCTTCTTTTTGAGGTCAGCGTAAATTTCAGCAGCGCGTTTGGCTGCACTAATTGTTAAGGGAAGTATTTTATTCAGGTCTGTAAAGTCTGTAAACTTTTTGAGTTGCTTCTTTGCGTCTTTGTACAGCAATCCGTTCAAAATTTCATAGTAGGTGATGATGCTGAAATTTATCGCATCATAAGACTGAAAATACTTCTCTGCATTCTCTACCACTTTGGTAGTGCCACGAAGAAATTCGGAAAGGATGTCGGTGTCAACAAGTGCAGGTTTCATAAGTTAATGTCACGGTCGAAAAGGTCCTTTCTGGTGTCTTTCGTCTGCTGTAAAAAATCATTGTAATCTTCTTCGGACATGTCACTGAAAGAGCCTGCGAAAGAGAGAATTTTTTTACTTATGTGGTCTGATTTTTTTGCGTTTGTTTGAAAGGAATGGATAATATAATATAAGTCTTCCAGGCGGTCAATTGGAACACTTTTTAGCTCTTTTAGTATCGTGTTAAGTGTCAACATAATGAAATCAAAGATATGGTTTTGTCTAACTGAATCTTAGGAAGGCTGCAAATTGCTTGCCGCTAACGCGTAAATTTTAGGCAACTCAATTTAAATACCCAGGTTTCTACCTGCGTGATTATCAAAACAATTAATTTGGCTTTTTTAAATTGTTGTTGCGCCAACAGGATTATGTTCTGATTTTTTTCCACACAAATCATCTAAATGGTCATACATTTATTTTTTTTAACACATAGAAACGTAGATGTTTGAGAAAACGTCGATAAGAACTATTGGGCTCTTTTTTTACTGCCGAACTATATGTTTCAATGCTGCTTTCAATACCTTTATTACTCCAAATAATTTTTATTATTTAATTTTAAAGAAAAAATATGAGCTTTCTTAAAAATATTTTAAAACCTTTTGTAGAATTTAACCAGGAAGATGAAAACGAGGCTTCAGGGAATGAAAGCAAGCTGCAGCAAAAGACAGTAAGAAAGGAAAAGGTGAGCACTTCAAACGATGCAGAATATGAAAATACAGGTAATACCACTACTGCCGCTGCATCATCTTATAAACCTTCGAAGGCAACCAACGCATCAAAGCCTGCTGCAATTAATGATTATCACCAGTATTTTGAAAACCTGGTAGAAGAGGCTAATGGTAAAAACCCAATGTTTCAGGGTACAGATTTTAAAGAATTTATAGACAGTAAAATAGATGTGGAAGCTATTGCCGACGAAGGTACCAGGTACAAAACAGCTTTTAATGTACTGAAAAGAACGGGGCTGACAAAAGAAAGGCTGGTAACTACAGGACAGCAATACATTAAACTGATTGAACAGGATTTGAAAGGTTTTGCAGATGCATACAACCAGCAGTATAAAGCAGATGTGGAGCAGAAGGAACAACTTTTGCAAAAGAAGGCAGAGGAGTTGCAGGCGTTGAATGATAAAATATCGGCTTTAGACCAGGAAATGAAACAACTGTCGCAGCAGGTAGTGCAAAATAAAGAGAAGCTGAATGCTAATAAAAATGCATTCATTAGCGCCGGGGAGGAAAAAAAGAACGAGATTGAAAATGAATTACAAAAAATTGACCAATACTTTTGATGAAAAAAAGTACGCTTTCAAACCAGATAAAAAAACAAAACAAATGGCAAACGAACTTATAAAATCAACTTTCGACCTTCCAAAAGGTGACCCGAAAAAAACGTGGGGAACAATAATGACTTTCATTATACTTGGAGGGCTGGCTCTGCTGTTCTATATATACATACTTCCTTTTCTTTTGTCAGTAGTCTGGGGAACAGTGCAATTGGTTATAGGCATAGCTGTGGCAATAGTATTGCTGATGATTTTGACAAATGCTAAGTTCTGGAGAGGCATACGGTATTTTTCTGAAGCGATTGCGCAGGGAACATTGGGCTGGGCCATAGAAATGAATCCGTGGAATATTTTAAACCTGCAGGTGGAAGAAGCGGAAAAAGACAGGGAGCAGTTGCGCGTTCATGGTGAAAAGCTGAAAGCCCAGGAGTCTTCACTGCAGTTGCAGTTGGAAGAAAATGAAAAAAACCTGCGGCAGGCGCAGGAAGAGGTGAGAATTTGCCAAACAAGGCTGCAGAAAAATCCTGATGATTTTGATACACAACTTGCCCTTGAGACATCTTCAACTAATTTCAGTAATTCAAAAGATTTTATCGACTCGGTAAAGCCGGTAGCAAATGACGTAAAAAACCTGGTCGTATTTGCCGATAAAGCTTACCGCAAGTCAGGGGTGGCCTTATTAAATTCAAAAAATACCATTAAAATACAGAAGGCAAAATACGATGCCGTAACAACAGCTTCTGCAACGATGGCAAAAGCAATGAAAGCATTCACAGGTAATACAGAATTAAACAGTGATGCAGACGTGGCTATACAAAAGATACGGCAGGATGTTGCCAATAAAATAGGCGGAATAAAATCTGCTATCCAGATTACCTCCCAGGCAATGAATGCACAGGATCTGAAAGACGCAGCCAAGGTGTCTATTGCAGCACAGACTGCAACTCAATTAGATGTTGACAGAACTTTTAATTATTCTGATTCCATTCAATCATCGGCAGCCAACATTGAAAATTCTTCTAACATTGAAAGTCGGAATAAATACCTTGACATATTTAATAAAAAGGAGTAAGCAATTAGTAATTAACAATTTTTTACTTTTTGCTTTTTTACTTTTTACTTTTTCGTTAATTAAACCAAAACAAAATGAAACTAAAGCCGGGTGGAAAGATCGCTATCTTCCTGATATTGGGTGTATTAGCATTTTTTCTTATTAAACGTTATCTGCCTCAAAATACCGCTGCCGACAATTCGCCTGCAACTTCAAACGTAAGGGGCAGTGAAGGCAGTGCTGCGTCTGATAATGCCGGATCTGCCACAGGCAGTGAGCAAACAAAGCCTGATAACACTGCTGCAAAAAAAGAAAGCCGCACATTTGATTATACGCCGGAAAAACCTGTAAATGGCAAACTGAGAGGAGTAGTGGAAGTAGGAGCAACAGGCTTTAATTCTTTCGTAATTAATATGGATGCGCAAAAAAGATGGGAAATAGTTTCAAAAGACTTTGGTGAGTCGCTTGCCTATGAAGGATTGGCTACAACAGACGACATAAGGGCAGGCCTCAAAAAATACCTTGCCGGCATGTTTGAAAAAGGCGTATCCAAAAATGATATGCACTTCGTAATATCTTCCGGTGCACAGAAAGAGCCTAAGACAGATATGATATCTAATGAACTGAAAAAAATGGGTTATGTTGTAAACCTGGTAACGCCGGAGCAGGAAGGAAAATTTGCATTCAAAGCTACCGTGCCTCCCTCGTTTCAGGACAATTCATTTTTAGTTGATATCGGCTCCGGCAACACTAAAGCTTCATGGCAGGAAGGGACAAACCTGAAAGCGCTCGAGCTGCCCGGAGCAAAATATTATGAAAAGGGCACATCAGATGATGCGGTGTATAACCAGATGAAAGGCCAGGCAGCGCAAATACCGGCAGGCAAAAGAAATGTCGGTTTTATACTCGGCGGCGTTCCGTTTACATTAGCCAAACAAACCCGTAATGGCGATGAAAGATATACAGTATTAAATGCTCCCGATACTTATAAAGCTGCTGATAAAAAAATGGCATCAGGACTGAATATATACAAGGGACTTGCAGATGCTACCAAATGTGATACTTTCGTATTTGACTGGGACGCGAACTTCACCATTGGCTTTTTACTAAGCTTACGATAATTGCTATTCAATACAATGAAACGCAGATTTTCATCAATTACGATTGTTTACGATTGTTTATGATTTTATCTGCGTTTATCCTAACAATCATAATAATCAGCGTTCTATCATTCTCAATAAAAACCAAAACTTTATGAAGCACATCGTTACTCTTGGCCTGTTATGTTTACCTTTTATAATACAAGCTCAAAATATAGATTCTGCCTGGTTTGTACAACATTATAACAAAAAGGAGATTTACATACCCATGCGTGATGGCGTAAAATTATTTACTTCCGTTTATCAACCTAAAGACAAAACCGCAAAACACCCGGTTTTAATGACACGTACTCCTTATTCGTCTGCACCCTATGGAGAAGATAAATATTCACCAATCTGGAAATCCTACAAGAAAGAATATTTAAAAGAAGGATATATTCTGATAACACAAGATGTGCGGGGCAGGTGGATGAGTGAAGGTGAATTTCTAAATGTAAGGCCATTTAATCCTAACAAAAAAACAAATAAAGATATTGACGAGTCAAGTGATACGTATGACACTATAGACTGGCTTGTAAAAAATCTTGACAATAACAATGGTAATGTAGGCGTTTTCGGCATTTCTTACCCGGGGTTTTATTCTACAATGGCTGCTGCGAGTAATCATCCTGCTTTAAAGGCAGTAAGTCCGCAGGCGCCTGTTACCAACTGGTTTATCGGTGATGACTTTCATCACAACGGCGCTTTTTTTCAGATGGACGCGTTTGATTTTTATTCTGCATTAGGATTTGGTTTTGGTCAGCCTCACCTACGCCCTACTTCCATTCCTGCACGGTCTGTTGGGTATACTGTTCATGATAATTACAGTTTTTATCTTAATGAAGGATCATTACCTCATCTTACAAAATTGTTAGGCGACAGTGTTCCTTTTTGGAATGATTTGATGAATCATCCCGACTACGACGACTGGTGGAAGGCGCGGGACGCCCGTAATGCAACAAAAACTTTGAAACCTGCCATGTTGTGGGTAGGTGGTTTATTTGATGCAGAAGATAACTGGGGCGCATGGAATGCATATAAAGCAGCAGAACAAAATAATCCCGGAAAAGAATTTAATAAGCTGGTAATGGGTCCATGGTACCACGGGCAATGGTCAGGTAAAGATGGTACTCACCTTGGTAATATTGAGTTTGGCAGCAACACCGCCAAATGGTACCAGCAGAATATTGAGGTTCCTTTTTTTAATCATTTTCTAAAGGGAACAGGTGATGTATCGAAAATAGCAGAAGCAAATATTTTTATCAGCGGTGCAAATGAATGGAAAAATTTTTCGCAGTGGCCGCCGGCCGAAAAAACAGATAAAGAATTGTATCTGCAAAATGACGGAAAGCTTAGCTGGAGCAAACCTGCAGACAGTAAAGGTTTTAGTGAATATACAAGTGACCCTTCAAAACCGGTTCCTTATACCGAAGATGTACACTTTAACCGGACAAGAAATTACATGACTGACGATCAGCGTTTTGCATCAAGAAGACCCGATGTACTCGTTTTTCAGACAGATACTTTAACGGATGATGTTACTGTAACGGGTAATGTTGTTGCAGATCTTATAACAAGTATTTCAACAACGGATGCGGATTTTGTAGTGAAAGTTATAGACGTTTTTCCCGATTTCTTTTCTTACAATCAGGTCGATATTTATGCAGATAAAGATCCTCACGATAAATATCCGATGGGCGGTTACCAGATGCTGGTGCATGGCGAAATTATGAGAGGCCGGTTTAGAAATAGTTACGAAAAGCCCACACCTTTTACTCCCGGAAAAATAGATGAAGTAAAATACAGGTTAGGAGATATTGCACATACTTTTAAGAAAGGGCATCGCATTATGGTTCAAATTCAAAGTTCCTGGTTTCCCCTGGTCGACAGGAATACGCAGCAGTTTGATAATATTTACCATGCAAAAGATACAGATTTCAAAAAATCAGACATTAGTATTTACCATAATCAAACTGCTGCCAGTAAAATTATTTTGCCTGTATTAAAATAAAAAAATTATAAAGAAAGGCTGAAAATTTTTCGGTTCTGTAACGGACAGTTATCGGTAATTATTATTAAGCTGCAATTGCTACGACCTTTAGCTCAATGTCATTTAGTTTGAATGTTTTACAACCTCACAGAGGTTAAATGTTGATAGAATAAAGACATTATAAACATTTTACCGCTCTGCAGGTTCGAAATAAAGTAGCGTATCTGCGGCACGACTATAATACTGTTTGTTAATGGGATTCTACAAACATTAATGCTCCTATGGAGCAAGAAAAAACAAACTTGCCTAACTATATGATATTTACTTTTAGTCCGAGGCAAAAGAATAATAAATTCAGCTTTAGCCAAAAAATAAGCACAACATGCCGTAAGCTAAAAAAAAACTTTAGCTAAAAGAATAGGAAGAGTTTTTGAATACAGATCGTTTTCCAAAGAGTTTTGGCTAAAGTCAATGTTTAAATTTTTATACAAACCACGAGTTGAAGTTCGTCGCAGTTTTAGCCATACAAATTGTCATAAAACCTTTTCCTATTCTCCGGTAAAAAATTTTTTTTCTGCTTCTGCTGCGCTAAAAGTCAACACCCTTTTTTGCCGGCCAAATTCATGTATATGCAAACTAAATCAGGTAAGGATTTAAAATACATGAGGAAGATTTTGCAAGAGAAACACAGCGCCTTTTTACACCTTGGACTCTTAATATATGCCTATGCTAATACAGGCAGCGAAATAAACTGTTGCAGGTTTTCGCTTTTTTAGTAATAAATTTCCAATTCAAACTACTGCATGCAGAATAAAACGAAGCTGAATATTTTCGACTTTACCATGATCGTGGTAAGCCTGGTAATAGGGATGGGAATTTTCAGAACGCCGGCAAACGTTGCAGCAGCGGTTCCTGCTCCTGTTATATTTTTTGCCGTATGGCTGGCTGGGGGATTAGTGGCTTTGTGTGGCGCCTTAACTTATGCCGAAATTGGTTCCCGCTTTCCGGTTACGGGCGCTTACTACAAAATTTTTTCTTATTGTTATTATCCTTCCCTTGCGTTTGCGATCAATTGCATCATACTTGTTTCCAATGCGGCATCGCTTGCGGGGGTGGCTTTAATAGGCGCTGAATATATTACAAAAGTTATAGCGCCAAATGCCGCAGATGTTCAGTTTATACAAATAAGTATTGCCATATTTTCAATTGCTGTTTTTTATGGCGTAAACCTGCTTGGTCTGAAGATGAGCGCAAAGGCACAAAATGTACTGACTATCATAAAAATATCTATGATATTATTGCTTATAACGCCTTTGTTTTTTGCGACAGGGTCTGCAGGTGTTGTTCCTCAAAGTTTGCCTCATGCAAGTCCTGCATTTAATGAATATATTAAGGCATTTGGAATAGGGCTGGTGGCTGTTTCTTTTACTTATGGCGGCTACCAGCAAACGATAAATTTTGGCGCAGATGTTGAAAATCCCCGCAAAAATATTCCCCGTGGAATTTTTATTGGAATCTTCGTCATCATCTCACTTTACCTTGTTATTAATTATGCTTACATAAGGGTTATCGGCTTCGAAAACTTAAAGGGTGCAAAAAATATAGCGGCAATTATGGCATCGCATGTATTTGGAAGTGCGGCAGCAACAATATTATCCGTCCTGTTATTTTTTTCGGTTTTGGCTTATGTAAATGTGCTGCTGATGAGCAACCCGAGAGTGATGTATGCAATGAGCGAAGACAAGGTGTTGCCAAAAATTTTTGCAAAAAAAAATGAACGGACAAATGTGCTTACGACTGCTCTTTCTGTGTTTGCTGCCATATGTATTTTAATTGTTTTCTGGGCAAAAGAATTTGATAAGATATTAAGCTTTACTATTTTTCTCGATTGCATTGGCATGGCCACTTCGGCTGCAACCATTTTCATTTTAAGAAAGAGAACAGCCAACCTGGATGAAACTAAGATTTATACTATGAAGCTTTATCCGCTTTTGCCGTTAATATTTATTTCGGCTTATGTTTTTGTTGCCGTAAGTATTTTTATTGACAGCCCCCGTACCGCACTTACTGCTTTGGCTGTTTTGGCAGGATTTATTCTTTTGTATTTTATTTCAAAAGCAAACTTTTCATCACAAGCCACAAAAAGTTAGCGGTTTTTTTTTGGATCCCAATCAATTGCTGCTATTAGCTTTCTGCTTATAACAACGGAAGAGCCAATTCATTTTAAATCTTTTCCTTTACGTTCATTTTGTATGGCTTAGCTTCCTTTAGAGGTTTGCAACTCTTACCCTTCTCAATTTTTTTTTTGCTATTTAGCAAAATTCGAAGCCCCTGGTTTAACTTTCAAAAAAATTCCTTTGGATACATCTTACATTTTAAATGAGTTTGCTGAAGAGAGAGAAATGTATTTTAATGCTGTTGCTCCGCCTATCATGCAGACCAGCAATTTCGTTTTTAAGACAGTTGAAGAAATGCGGAATGCATTTAAGGATGAATATTCAACTTACCTATACAGCCGTGGTTTAAACCCTACCGTTGATATGCTTCGCAAAAAACTTGCAGCGCTTGATGAAGCTGAGGATTGCCTTGTGTTTAATAGTGGCGCTGCTGCAATTTTTGCTGCCGTTCTGGCTAATGTAAAATGCGGAGATCATATCGTTTCCGTCAGCCAGCCTTACTCGTGGGCGCAAAAAACTTTTGATGTAATTCTTGCCAGGTTCAATATTACAACTACCTATGTTGACGGTAGTGACATTGTAAATTTTGAAAAAGCTATCCGGCCAAATACAACGATTATTTACCTGGAAAGCCCAAATAGCTGGGATTATGCTTTGCAGGATTTGCAGGCAGCTGCCCTGCTTGCAAAAAAGTATAATATTATTACGATTTGCGACAACAGTTACTGTACTCCTTTATATCAAAAACCGATACTTTCAGGTATTGATCTTGTTTTACAATCCGCTACTAAATATATTGGCGGGCATAGCGATACGGTAGCAGGCGTTTTAAGCGGAAGCAGCGCTATGATAACAAGAATATTCAATAGCGAATACATGAATATCGGAAGCGGCATTCAGCCTTTCAATGCGTGGCTTTTGCTGCGCGGTTTGCGAACGTTGCCTGCAAGAATGGATCGTATCTCTGAAACTGCACTTAAAGTAATTAAATTTTTGCAATCGGGTTCAGATGTGGAAAAGGTAATTTATCCTTTTGATGAAAGCTTTAATCAGTTTGCACTGGCTAAAAAACAAATGAAAGGTGCCGGAGGGCTGCTGACCTTTATAATTAAAGCAGCTACTTTACAACAGGTAGAAACCTTTTGTAATTCTTTGCAACATATACTAATGGCCGTTAGCTGGGGTGGCTACGAGTCTTTGATTATACCAAAAGCTGCAGGTATGAGTGCCGAAACATTTAATGCAAATATACCCGAACACAGGATGATAAGACTTTATGTCGGGCTTGAAGAAGCAGGATACATTATTGATGATTTGCAACAGGCATTTAACAAAATGAAGACAGCAGGAAATTGAAAATATTACTGCGTTGGTGCTTTTATTGTTAATTCGAGACTTAACAAGCCGGAAAACAAATACAATATATAAATTATTAAACATGAGTTCGAATTATATTTATGGTTATGTTTGAATTACAATTTTTGTTTTAGATGTAGATCTGTAGGGGTAAGTTACTTTTTGTTTGAGATATTTAAAAAAAAGCCCTCGACTTCTATTGCAGAAATTAAGGGCATAATGAACACAAGCAGTAAGAACCCCCCGTTTCCTTAGCTTATGTTTTTTATCTCGGTCAGTAATTATTGCTTATTAAATTTTACGCTTTGCCTGCCATTTTCGTTATTTACATTTATAAAATAAGTGCCTTTTGAAAAATTTCTTACATCAATACTGATGGAGTTTGTACCTGGGATTGAGACACCTTCTATATGCTTAACTGACCTGCCTGTTAAATCAATAAATAATAAAAATTACAATCGAAGAGTTTGCGAAAGTACTTGTCGCAAATATTAAAGTTTTATAAATCTAAATATATCTAACGCCTATAGGCAATTGACTTTAAAAGTTAAAACTTTAATTAAAGAATTAACTCACCCAACCTTTTTTGAAGAAATATGCACCTACTAAGAAGTAAACCAGAAATACAAAAGAATTTATAGTTGTCAATTCCTTTTATGCATTATTCCTTTCTTAAGATAATTCTTGTTATTCTTTTTTATTTCTGTATTTCCTTTTCTCTTTATTGTCAAAATATGTTTGTCATTACCGGAAGGGTAACTGACGCAGACAAACAGCCTTTGCAGAATACTACTGTTCATTTAGCAGGCGTACCTGGGGGGACAATGACCAGAGCGGATGGCTCCTTTGCGTTTAGAACGGAAAAATGGAGTGATACGTTAGAATTAACTCATACAGGATTTGAAAAGTTGAAAATCGCACTGAGAAAAGGTGAAATGTCTAATCTCAACCTTCAGATGACCTTAAAAGCCGAAACGTTACAGAATGTTTTGGTAAGTGCAAAAATGATGGATAAAGAACCTGGAAAGAGGTTTATGAAAAAAGTGATTGCAAATAAAATCTATAATAACCCTGACAGATTTAGCAGTTACAGTTATCAGCAATATAAGCGACACGAACTAGACATAAGCAACTTTGATACAGCAAAGACAAATGGCAGAGGTTTGAAGAACCTGACACTTAATATTTATCGAAGTACTGATTCGTCTAATGCACGAAGCCCAACATTACCACTTTATTTTTCAGAAACGATTTCAAATAATTATCATAATCTTTCTCCGGCAATTGAAAAAGAAAACATTCTGGCTAAAAAAACACTTGGGTTAGAAACCGATAAAATACTGCATAAATTAGATAAGTTTATTTTTAACTTTAATATTTACGATAACTGGTTTCCCATTTTTAGTCAGACTTATGCCAGCCCTTTAAGCAACACCGCCTTTGCTTATTACAATTTTTATTTTAGCGA
>JAABUT010000924.1_pt1 | contig 38841 bp, 29 predicted proteins | sample 5559281 | NCBI WGS metagenome assembly JAABUT01 (sample SAMN10711880, study PRJNA513359) | rock metagenome | isolation source: Antarctica rocks | place: Antarctica: Victoria Land, Ricker Hills nord | collected 2016-01-04 | reverse complement strand
ACGACGGCCACCGCACCCGGCTGTTGTCGGCGCGCGAGTTCCACCAGATCGCCGGCCGGGCCGGGCGTGCCGGGTTCGACGTGGCCGGTGATGTCGTGGTGCTGGCACCGGAACACGTCATCGACAATGAACGTGCGTTGAGCAAGGCAGGGAGTGACGCGGCAAAAAAGCGGAAGGTTGTACGGCGCAAGGCTCCCGACGGTTTTGTCAGCTGGAACGAGGCCACGTTCGACCGGTTGGTCGGGGCCACCCCGGAGCCGCTCGGGTCGCATTTCCGCGTCAATCACGCCATGCTGCTCGGGGTCCTGTCCCGACCCGGCGACGCGTTCGCCGGAATGCGCCGACTGATCGACACCAGTCACGATCCGCGGCCCAGGCAGTTGCAACACGCCCTGCGGGCGTTGGCGATCGGCAAGGCGTTGCTGGCCGCGGGCATCGTGATCAAGCTCGACGAACCTGACGAGCAGGGCCGTCGTTACCACATGACGGCGGACCTGCAGCTGGACTTCGCGCTCGACCAGCCGCTGTCCCCGTTGGCGCTCGCTGCGATCGAGCTGTTGGACCAGCAGGCACCCGAATATGCGTTGGATGTGGTTTCGCTGATCGAGGCGACGCTGGAGGGGCCACGTCCGGTGCTGTCGGCGCAGCGGTTCAAGACGCGCGGTGAAGCGGTGGCTGCGATGAAGTCGGACGGCATCGAGTACGAGGAGCGAATGGCGCTGCTCGAGGAGGTCGACTATCCCAAACCGCTCGCCGACCTGGTGGAGGTGGCCTTCGAGTCCTATCGCTCCGGGCACCCGTGGGTCGCCGAATATCAGCCCGAACCCAAGGCCGTGGTCAGGGATCTGTACGAACGAGCGATGAACTTTTCCGAATACGTCGCGTTCTACCAACTGCAACGCTCAGAAGGAGTGGTCCTGCGATATCTCGCCGATGCCTATCGCGCGATGCGGCGCACCGTTCCGCAGGACGCCCGCACGGTCGATCTCTCGGATTTGATCTCGTGGCTGGGCGAACTCGTCCGCGGGGTGGATTCCAGCCTGCTCGACGAGTGGGAGGCGCTCGCGCATCCGGGCGAGGACGAACTCGGCGGCGAAATCGCAATCAGGCCACCGACAGCTCAGCGCGGAGTCAGCGCGAACGTCCGTGCGTTCACCATCATGGTGCGAAATGCACTTTTCCGTCGGGTGGAATTGGTGTCGCTCGGTCGATACGAGACGCTCGGTGAAATGGACGGTTCGGCCGGCTGGGACGCCGAGCGGTGGCAGGAAGCGATGGCGCCGTACTGGGACGAGTACGAAGATCTCGCTGTCGGTCCGACGGCTCGGTCGGCGGCGTTGATCGCGATCACCCAGGAACCAGGTCGGTGGTCCGTCCAGCAGACCTTCGACGATCCAAGCGGTGACCGGGACTGGGGCATCGGTGCCGAGATCGATCTCGCTGCCTCCGACGACGTGGGCGAACCAGTTCTTCGCATCCTCGACGTCGGCCCGCTGACCGGCTGATCCGGCGGCCCAGGCCGGAACCGACTCACGTCAGTCGACCGCTGCCGTCGAACTCGGTGGGGTAGCAACACGGTCGGGTGGGTCCGACGAAACACCCGAACCGCCCCGACCGGGTTGCAGTGAGGGGGAATCTCAGCCGGCGTAGGACTTGCTGAGCGCAGACATGGTCTGCCACTTGTCCCAGGGAATGGACCAGTCGTAGACATCGCCGTCGGATTCCGACATCGGTATCGACGAGTTGGTGACCTCGACCGGATCGCCGTACATGGTCTGGTCGTAGAACGCCTTGGCATTCTTCGTCGTCAGGTTCGCACAGCCGTGCGTCAGGTTCTGCTTGCCCTGGACGTCGGCCGTACCGTCATTCGCGTGGATGAACGTTCCGTTGTTGGAAATGCGGACGGCGTAATAAGCCTTGAAGTTGAAGTAGTGATATTTGGGATTCGACATCAGGTGCAGGTATTCCTTCCTCATCACGATGTAGGTGCCACCACGGGTGACCCGGCCCGGATCGCTCTCCAAGCCGTATGAGGTCGGAAAGTCGAACAGCAGCTTGCCGTCGCGGTAGACCTTGAGTCGGTGGGATTTGATGTCGGCCTTGGTGATCTCACTGCGTCCGATGGTGAACGTCGACGTGAGATCCTTTTCGCCGTAAATGTTGTTCCCATAGTCGACGCCGTAGAGATTGGCGGTCACGGTGACCTTGGTGCCCGGCTTCCAATAGGACTGCGGTCGCCAGTCCAGACCCCACCCATTGTCGTGCCGGATCCAGGCGAACGACCCCGCCGTTTTGGGGACGGTGGTGATGGTGATGGCCTTTTCGATATTCTGCCGGCCCACGGTGTCGTCGATGTCACTGTCCAGGCTGATCATAATTGGAGCGGCGATGCCGACCGTTTTCCCGTTGCTCGGGAAGATGCTGGCGCCGATCACTCCATCGGGATTGGTCGTGCCGTAGCTGCCGGAGATCTTCACCTTTTTGCCGTTCGAACCGACCGCATCTCCGGCCAGGGTGTACGTGCCGCCGTAACCCAGAGGTTCGCCGAGCGTCCAACTTGTCCTGGCCGCGTTCAACGCGCCCTTGACGGAGTGGCCCTCGGCGTTGGTCAGGACCACGTCGGCCAGGGTTCCGTGCGCCGCTTGCAGCGTGATGGGGGTACGCGGCGAGAGACCGTCGCTCCCGAGCTTCGGGCTGGCGGTGAAGCTGACCGGCTGCACGACGACCGGGGGCGGAGCGGACGAGCTGGCTTTCGATGAGGTCGTGGTCGAGCTGGTGGAAGGGGTGTTGGACGAGGCGGTCGACCGCGTGCTGGACGGGACGGACGTGCTGGAGGACGCCGTGGTGAGCGGGGTCGGGGCGGTGATCTGCCCGCTGACCGGGGGTACAGTGACCGGCGGTACGGTGACCGAGGGGGCGGACGTCACAGACCGGGTGACGGCGGACCCGGGAGGAACGGCTGGCTTGCCCGTGCTGGTCTCGGACGATGCGGTCGGACCTCCGGGCGAAGAAGAGCCGGCCTGAGGGCTGCTCGTGCACGCGGTGAGCAGGGCTGCGGCGAGGCCGGCGGCAACGACCAGCTTGATGGGTGATCCGCGCATTATGGGGCCGTCCTGCTCGGGTGACTGTTGGGGGACTTACCAGGTGGTACGTGGCGCCACCGGACCGCGATCGGCGACTGCGCCAGTGCGGTTGGGGGTGACCTTCGCAGATTAGACGGCACACCCGCCCCAAGGTTGCGTGTCGCGCCGAGCGTAACCGGAGCGTGACCATCCGTTCATCTTCCGGTGCCCTGACCGGTGCCCGACCGTGCCCTGACCCTGTGCCCGACGGTGCCCTGACCCTGTGCCCGACGGTGCTCTGACCCGGTGCCCGACGGTGCTCTGACCCGGTGCCTGACCGTGCGCTGACCCGGTGCCTGATCGTGCCCTGACCGGTGCCCGACTTGCTGCGCCGGACCGCGTGTGGTGCCCAATCGCGGCGTCAGTACTGGTCAGGCCGGCTTCCGACATGCTCCGGGGAGGTCACCGGCTGCACGCCGGTGATGCGGTGCAGAGCGAAAGTCCGCATCGACTCGCGCAGACGGTCGAACGCGGCGACGGCGCCTCCGGAGACGGCAACCGGTTCGATCAGTCGTCGGGTGGTACCGCCCTCGGAGTCGACGTAGCCGATCCAGACCGCGCGGTGGTCCTCGACCGCCTGCCGTAGCAACGTCATCGACTCCTGCGGGGACTGCGTCCGACCGACGTCAACGACAGCGTCCGCGCTTCGCATCCGCTCGATCAACGCGACGAGTTGATCGTCGGAGGGCGTCGGCGGTTCGCGGCGACGAGCGGGCGTGAGCACCGCTCCTGGAGTGCGCTGTAGGGCCGCCCGGAGGTCGATGACGCTGCCTGATGCGTCCTCGGCCGCTGGTACCAGGCCGGCAGAACGCAAGGGCGCCAACAGATCTTCTAGTCGGCTGGTCGAGATGGCAACTGTGGGTGCCAGTCGCCGGATGAGCATGCCGGAAGCCGTGGCCTGGGCGATGGCCTGATCGATCAACGACGGGTCCTCGCTGCGAAGGTACGACGCGGCAGCTCCGACGCGGAGCACGCCATGACGACGCGCGACGTCGTCGATGAGGTAGGTGAGCGACTGCGGCACGCCGGTGACCGAATGCCGTTGGAAAAGGTCGTGCAGGTCGCCGGATGAAGCGCCGGCGTCGAACGCCCGACGCAGGCTGTCCGGCGTCACCCGGTAGACCGTGGCGCTGCCTGCCGATTCGACCTCTGCGGCCGCTGCGAGCTTCGCGGCAAGTTCCGGCTCGAGACGTCCTGGCGCCACCACGGTCAGGTCGGCCTGGACCATTAGAGTGTCGACAGGGTCGGGCAGAGCCTTTTTCAAGGCCTCGGCGGCGGCCTGGCGATCGGCCGTCAGCAGGGCCCGTCCGGCACCGGACAATGCGGAGAAGGCGACCACGCCGAGCGCGGTGCCCTCGGCGACGACACTTTGGGCCATCGGGTCCCGACGGTCGGGAGACCGCAGCGGCGCCATCCAGGCGAGCGTCGCCGAGAGAGCTTCGGCCTCGAGGGCGTTACCGGGCGGCAACTGGGCGAGGGCACCCAACACGAAGCGGCGGTCGGCCGGCCCCCGGACCCACGAGAGCTCCGCTGACAATGCGGCCAGCACCTTGCCGGCGGCGTCGCGACCACCGGTCCGGGACGGGTCCCGCCGCAGGTCGAACCAGGTTGCGGCCAGCAGCGCCCAGGACTGCTCGTCGTCGTCGTCGCTGAATTCGTCGGCCGCACTCGTCGGCACCCAGCTGTTGACGGCCGTGTTCGATCGGGGTTCGCTGGTGGCGATCAACCCGGCTGCCGCGAGCAGTTCGACGTGCAGGGCGGTCAGGGCCGCGTCGAGGTCGAGGTCTTTGGCCAGGCGCCGCATCTCCCGGACGCCCATCCCTCCCGATCGCAGAGCCGGTGCCGGCATCCGGCCCAACGAATCGAGCATTCGGCGGGAGATGGCAACCGCAGCGAGGGCCTGACCGGCTGCAGTGCCGTCGACCGTCCGCTCCCCCTTTCCTCCCGGCTCGACCGGTGGACTCTGCACATGGACCGGGCCAAGTGGTGCGTCCCCGCGGAGCACCAACCCAACCTCGCGAGGCAGTACCACCGAACCGGGATCCAGGCGGATGAGGAGGCCGTTCCCGACCAGTGACCGGACCAGATCGGCCAGCGATCCGGTGGTGCCGACGGACCCCCTGGGCCGCCCCTGGGCCAGCCGGGCCAACAATGCGCGGCCTTCGTCGCCGGCCGCGGCCAGCGCCGTCGTCACGTTCTCGGTGCTCAGTCGACCCCTCGGGCCGAACCCGCCGGGAAATTCCCCCATGGCTGCTCCCACGGCGGGAGAGGGCTGCACCGGGTCACCGCCTCTGATCAGAGCCAGCGTCTCCAGCTCCGCGAACACCCGCTTCACCGCACTGGTGGGAGCAGCCCTGCCGAGGAAGTTGCTGACCTGGGTGCTCGACACCTGGTTGCTCGAGACTGTTGTCCCCGACACCGGGGTGCTCGGAACCGTTGTCCCCGATACCCGGGCGTCCGACGCCACTGCGCTCGGGATCCGGGCATTCGACTGCACCTGGGCGTCCGACGCCACTGTGCTCGGCACCTGAGTGTCCGACGCTACTGTGCTCAGACCCTGGGTGTCCGACTCCTGGGCGTCGGAACTACGGCGGTTGGTCGTCCGGGCGCTGGTCCCCCCGTCGCCGAGCAGCACCACTGACTCCAGTACCTGCACCGCGAACCGATTGAGCCCTTCCAGTGCCCGCCAGACCGAAGGCGGACTGTCCAATCGGCGCGCGAGTACGGAGAGATCGGTAGGAGCCGGAACGGTCAGGTCGGGTCGGGCGCGCAGCAGCGCGCACAAGGCTGCGTCGTCTCGGCCGCGCAGCCATTCCAGGGTGGATGACATCACCGTCAACGGTACTGGTCCGCCGGACCACCTCCGCCCGCCAGCCGACGCGGATCGACGAGCGGCGCGCTCATCGACCATCGACTGCGCTCTTCACCGGATCGACCCGTCGCGACTGTGCTTGAGAATCGCAACTGTCGAGGGCGCGGCGTCGCGAGAGAGACAGGGTGGAACGGGCGGTTGGGGTCAACGAGGATGCTCCTCCGGCGACCGCTGCCGGGCCGGGTTGGCGGTCGGCGGCGCGGTAGGCGACAATTCGAAGCGGTCGACGTTGCCCGCTCCCGGTCGGCGCGAGCGATGAGATTCTTCTCGGTAGTCCACAGAGCTGCAATTGCGCAAGGAGATCCGGTGTCCAAGAAGCGGAAGAGGGCAGTCGATCCAGGTTGGCCCCAGGTCGAGGCCGGCGGTCACGCCGTCAGCGAATTCAACGCAGACCGGCAGGGCGCTCTGTCGCCGTTCGGCGAGGTCGAGTTTCCGCTGCCGGGCGACCAGTTGCCGTATCAGCACCCGACCACGGTGATCAACCGCTGAGTTCTTGCACCGCTCGGCCTTCGCCTGCTGATTTGGCCGGTCCGGATCGCCGGTCTGGTGATCGCGGCCGGCTCGGATCGCCGGTTCCGACGGACCGAAGGCGCTGTCCGGCCTGGTTCGAGCCTCGATCTTGGTGTCCAGCCGCCGGCTCCCTCGAGGCCGCGTTGATCATGCTGACCGATCCCTCGGACGTCGCCGACGGGTCTGCCATGGTGCCGGATTCGGGAACGCGGCGGACTCACTGCACCGGCCCGGGCCGGACGCGCGGCTCAGCGCAACACGCAGAGCGGGCTACCCTTCCGACAAAGGCCATCGGTAATGCGTGTCCCATTTTTTGACGCGGGCGTCCCCACGGCTCCACAAAATGCACCACCAGAGAACTCGCCAGTGAGAGAGGGTACGACGCCATGGCCATCCCAGGGCCCGGATATTCGATCACGATGCGGGTGGCAGCTCCTCCATCGGCGTCCGCTGCCGGCGACCTGACCAGTGCCGTCGGTCGGGCCGGCGGTGTGATCACCGCCTTCGACGTCGTCGAGTCGGCGGCCGGTCTGATGGTGGTCGACCTTTCGGCGAACGCGATGGACGCCGAGCACGCGGAGCGGATGACGGACGCGGTCAACGCGCTGCCCGGCGTCGAGGTCCGCAAGGTGTCCGACCGGACCTTTCTGGTACACCTCGGCGGCAAGATAGAAGTCACCTCGAAGGTCCCGCTGCGCAACCGCGACGACCTGTCGCGCGCCTACACGCCCGGGGTTGCCCGGGTCTGCATGGCGATCAACAAGAACCCGGACGACGCGCGCCGGCTCACCATCAAGCGCAACACCGTCGCCGTCGTCACCGACGGGACCGCGGTGCTGGGCCTTGGCAACATCGGCCCCGCGGCCGCGCTGCCGGTGATGGAGGGAAAGGCCGCGCTGTTCAAGAAATTCGCCGGAGTCGACGCCTGGCCGGTCTGCCTGGACACCACCGATACCGAAGAGATCATCCGGACGGTGCAGTTGATCGCACCTGTCTACGGCGGCATCAACCTGGAGGACATCGCGGCTCCGCGGTGTTTCGAGATCGAGCGACGGTTGCGGGAACTTCTCGACATTCCGGTCTTCCATGACGACCAGCACGGCACCGCGATCGTCGTGGTCGCCGCGCTCCGCAACGCGCTGCGGGTGGTGAAGAAGGACATCGGGAATTGTCGCATCGTCGTCTCCGGGGTCGGCGCCGCCGGCAACGCGATCATTCGCCTTCTGCTGCACCAGGTCCCGGCGGATATCATTGCCATCGACATCAACGGCATCGTGCACCGCGGGCGCCCGGGAATGGATCCGAACCTCGCCGAGGTGGCGGAGAAGACGAATGCCGCAGGCGTCTCCGGTTCGATCCACGACGCAATGGTCGGCGCAGACGTCTTCATCGGGGTTTCGGCGCCCAACATCCTCACAGCGGCCGACATCGAACGGATGAATCCTGACGCCGTTGTCTTTGCCCTGGCCAATCCCGACCCGGAGATCGACCCGCTGGAAGCCCAGCGGCATGCTGCGGTGGTCGCCACCGGCCGGTCCGACTTTCCGAACCAGATCAACAATGTGCTGGCCTTTCCCGGAGTCTTCCGCGGACTGCTGGACGCCCAGGCCCGCATCATCACCGACGACATGCTGGTCGCTGCTGCGATGGCCATCTCCGACGTGGTTGCGCCCGACCAGCTCAATGCCTCCTACATCGTCCCCAGCGTCTTCGACGAGAAGGTGGCCAAGGCGGTCGCGCGCGCGGTCGTTGCCGCGGCCCGGGACGGCGAGCGGGTTTCCGGTGGCGCGAAGGAGTCGGCCGCGGCCGGCGCATGAGTCGGATTCGACGATCGCCCACCGAACAATCTCGGGGACCCGCCGAACAACAGCAATGACGTTTCTGACCTTCGCAAGACGCATTGGCGACCGCTACTCGGACACCATGCCCCGGAACACATATCAACAGCAGGAGAGCAATGATCGCATTCCCGAACAGTCAGGAATCCAAATGAACGGGCCGTCCTTTTCGCACACCGATGAGCATGGACGCGCCAAGATGGTGGACGTCGGCGACAAGGCGGCGACGGCTCGATCCGCTGTGGCGACCGGATGGGTGCGCACCACGACCGAGGTGATCGACCTGCTGAAGCGGGATGGTCTGCCCAAGGGTGACGCGCTGGCGAGCGCCAGGATCGCGGGCATCATGGCGGCGAAGAAAACGCCGGAATTGATCCCGCTGTGCCACCCGATCGCGCTGTCCGGCGTCGTCATCGATCTCGACCTGACAGACACCGCGGTTTCCATCACCGCCACCGTGCGCACCACCGACCGCACGGGAGTCGAGATGGAGGCGCTGACCGCTGTTGCGGTGGCCGGCTTGACACTTCACGACATGATCAAGGCAGTAGACCCAGCCGCAGTCCTGGACGCGGTGCAGGTCGAGCGAAAAGACGGCGGAAAAACCGGTACGTGGCTTCGGCCGGAAAAGTGAGTCAGATGAGAAGATCAGCAGTTGTCATCATCGCCTCGACCAGGGCGGCCAGCGGCGTGTATCAGGACCGCACCGGGCCGGTGATTGCGCAGTGGTTGAGCGACAAGGGTTTTGCCGTAGAAGGGCCGATCGTCGTGGCTGACGGCCCGCAGGTGGAGGCAGAACTGCGCAAGGCGGTCGGTGTCGATCTGGTTGTCACTTCGGGAGGTACCGGGCTTTCGCCGACGGACCGCACCCCACAGGCCACGGCCGCGGTCATCGACTACGAGGTTCCGGGACTCGCCGATGCCATTCGTCGGGCCGGCGGGGACGCCGTGCCGACGGCCATGCTCTCCCGAGGCCTCGTCGGCGTGGCGACCCGCACGCTGATCGTCAACCTCCCTGGATCGACCAACGGCGTCAAGGACGGGCTCGGTGTGTTGTACCGGGTGATGGCGCATGCGCTGGAACAGATATCGGGCGGCGATCACCAGTCGGGTGGCGGCGTCTGATGGGCAGCTTCTGATGGCTGACGTCTGATGGCACATGTCCGTGTGATGGGACGCCGCTGATGGGCGGCCGGGTGGCGACCGCGGGAGTCACCGACCACGTTCTGGACATCCTCGCGCATCATGCGGCTGTCCAGGATGCCGCGGCCGGTGCGACGGTGGGATTCACCGGTGTGGTGCGGAATCAGGACGCCGGCCGCCGCGTCGTCGAGCTCGAGTACCAGGTGCATCCGAACGCCGGCGCGGTGGTCGCCGAGGTCGCAGCCGACGTCGCCTGCCGCGACGGCATCATCGCCGTTGCGCTCACCCACCGGTACGGCTTGCTGGAAATCGGGGAGGTGGCGATCGTGGCCACGGTATCGGCCGCCCACCGGGGCGAGGCGTTCACCGCGTGCTCCGACCTGGTCGACGAGGTCAAGCGGCGCCTGCCGGTGTGGAAGCGGCAGGTCTTCGACGACGGAGCCGACGAATGGGTCGGGTCGGCCTGACGCTTGGGGCCTCCTGCAGCGCAAGACCCGATAGACGGCAGCAGGGCCGCGACCAGTTGCTGGTCGCGGCCCTGCTGGAATTCAAGGGATCAGGCGGTGGGGCCCGGCACCTTGAACGGCAGCTTGCCGCCGGAGCCCTGCACAGCCAGCGCCGTGAAGTAGGTGAGGGCGAGGGTAGTGATCAGAGCGAACCACACCCCGAAGCCCGGGCCGGAGGAGTACCCCGTGTCGGCCAAGACGCCGTAAGGGCCGTTGTAGGCGAATGTGTGAATGAGGACGATGATCATGAGCACGAATGATGCCGCAGCACCGTAGAACAGGTATTCGGGTTTGACCTGCCCGGGTTTCATGATTCCGAACAGCGTCAGGGCGTAGACGACGCCGACCGCAACCGCGAGCACAACCGGAATCCACCACCACAGGGACCAGCCGCTGTAACCAGCGGCCGAACCATATCCGGCGACACTGACAGACCAGAAGTTGAAGAAGCTCGCCACCAGTGTCAGGAAAGCGGCACCGATCACACCCCAACCGACGCGACTGATTTTCGACACGTCGAACGACGACGCGCGTGCGGGTCCGGCCGCCGGTGGGTAGGCAGAGGCGCCCGGCGCACCGAAACCAGGTGCGGCGGGTGGATAGCCGCCCTGGGCAGCTGGTGGATAGCCACCCTGAGCCGGCGGTCCATAGCCACTCTGAGCTGGCGGTGGATAACCACCGGCGGCGGGAGGTGGATAACCACCCGGCGGCGGGGCGTATCCGGGAGCCGGCGGCTGCATGCCACCCTGACCAGGCTGGGGATTGTAAGCAGGCTGGGGGTTGTAAGCCGGAGGCGGGTTGTACGGGGGCGGTGGCTGGTAGCCGGGCGCCGGTGGCGGGTAACCGCCCGGAGGCTGCGCGGGAGGCGGATATCCGCCGGGCTGAGGCTGGTCCGGAGGTGGGTACCCTCCGGCGGGGGGCTGGGACACGGAAACCTCCAGTTGGGGCGCGGGTACCGGGTGCACCCGCAGATGACGGGCAGTAACCTGTCGAGCGAACCGTAGCGCTCCCGACCGACCACTGGAAGTGGACACGCTAGCGATTGTGCTCGGCAGCGCAGTCTGCCCGCCCGTCGCAGGAGCTGCGCCGCGCCGCTTCTGATACCTGAGCGGCTTCAGACGCAGCCGGCTGCGGTGTGCACGAGACTTCGGTCAGCCACCCGCGAAGGGGGGCAGTACGTCGAGGACGGCGCCGGGACGGACGACGGTCGCGGAGCCGTGCACAGCAGTTTCGTCGAGCAGGAAGGAGCACCGCCGGAGAACCTGCGCCAACCGATCGCCGTGAAGGCGCACGACAGCCGTCACCACGTCGGCGATGTCGGCCGGCGACGGGACGGACACAAACTCCTCCTCGACGCCTGCCGCGGCCCGGGCTGCGGCGAAGAATCTCACGGTCACGGTCACGGGCGGAAGAGTTTGGTCAGCCACCGATGGCACTCATCGGCCGATCGGGCTGCAGGAACGACGGGTCGTTGATGCCGTGTCCGGGCAACTTCCGCCACATCGCGAGTCGCCAGGCGTCGGCGATCTCGTCGTCCGTCGCGCCTCCCCGCAGCATCCCGCGCAGGTCGGTCTCGCCGCTGGCGAACAGGCAATTCCGAATCTGCCCATCGGCGGTCAGCCTGGTGCGGTCGCAGGCGCCGCAGAACGGACGGGTCACCGACGCGATGATGCCGACGGTCGCCGGTCCACCGTTCACCTCGAACAATTCGGCCGGAGCGCCTGCCCTGGCCGTCGGATCCGGCGTCAGGGTGAATCGCTGTGCGAGCGCGGACTGGATCTCGTCAGCGGTCACCATCGAGGTCCGGCTCCACTCGTGCCCGGCGTCCAGCGGCATCTGTTCGATGAAGCGGAGGTGATAGCCGCGCTCGACAGCGAACTGGAGCAGATCGGCGGCCTCGTGATCGTTGACGCCGCGCAGCAGGACCGTGTTGATCTTGACCGGCGTCAGTCCGACGGAGACGGCTGCCTCGAGGGCCGCGAGTACGTCCCGGTGGCGGTCGCGTCTGGTCAGTGCGGCGAAGGTGTCGCGATCGAGCGTGTCCAGCGAAACGTTGATGCGATCGAGTCCCGCGGCGACGAAGGCCTCCGCCCGACGGGCAAAGCCGATGCCGTTGGTCGTCACCGACATCTCGGGCCGCGCTTCGAGCCGGCCGACAGCGTCGACGAGTTCGACAATTCCCTTGCGCAGCAATGGTTCTCCGCCGGTGAACCGAACTTCGGTGACACCGAGACGATCGACGGCCAGGCCGATCAACCGCAGTAGTTCCTCGTCGGTCAGCAGTTCCTGTCCCGGCAGCCACTCCAGCCCTTCGGCCGGCATGCAGTAGGTGCAACGCAGGTTGCACTTGTCGGTGAGGGACACCCGGAGATCGATGGCCCTACGGCCGTGGGTATCGACCAGGAACGGCGACGAGCCGCGCTCCGGGCTCGAGCCGGTCGGCGTCGGCCGGGTCGTCGCACCGCGGGCCCCGAACATCGGGATGCCCAGCGGCGTGGAGGTCATGCTCCCAGGGTAGCCGGGCCCGGCCGGGGACCCCGGATCCGCAGGAGGGTGGACATCCGGCCCCTTGATTCATCCGGGAGCAGTGCTTCGCCGTAGAGATCAGTGCCAGGCGGAGATCGGCGAGGACACCGGCTGTGCGACCACCCCGACCGCATCCACGGGACGCTGTACGAGACGCAGTGTCGGTGGCGTACGGAAGACTGCGGGAATGGGGAAGAACAATCAACAGCGCCGAGCCGCGAAGCGGAAGAAGCGAGCCGCCGGCCGTCAGGCTCCGACGGTGAACGCCTTCGACGGGCCGGCTGCCTACCCGGCCGGCTCCACCGGGTCTCGAACTGCCGACGAACTGGCAACCGCCCTGGTAGCTGCCGGCGTGCAAGCGGTCGGAAGCCCACCGGAGCTGGAAGATGCGATCGGAGACCTGCTGATGTTCGGCGGCACCGGGGCGCCCGCTGATGCTCAGCTGGGTGAACGGACGGCCAGTCGGCTGCTGCTGGAGTGGGTCGGCAGGTGCTACGAAGGCGGATGGCAGCCAGCGGACCTCGTTCATGTCGCACGGCGGGAACTCGGGGTGCGCCCTGGCCGGCTCTCGGGCGACGTCGTGGCTGTTCAAGCCGTCGCCGAGCGAGCGTTCGAGCGGGCTCCAACACCGTGGCTGGAGCAACTCGAGGTCTTCGCCCACGAACCTACGGCTGTTGCCGCCGGCTCGACGGGCTGGAATGCAGTGCGCAGCGCAGCCCTGCGACGAACGAACGACTGGGATGCTTGGCATGCCGTGCTGTTGTTGCTGAGCCACCTGGGTCGGCTGCCCACCATGCCGCGGCTTGTCCCGCCTCCTTCGACGTGGGGACGGCATCGGGTTGCGCAGGGTCCGACGGTGGCCGCCGGGTCCCGTCACCACCACCCGAAGAAGCTCAGCACCATCCGCGCCCTGCTGGCCAAGGCGGAGGCCACCGAGTTCAGCGAGGAGGCGGATGCCTTCACCGCGAAGGCACAGGACTTGATGACCAGATACGCAATCGACGAGGCGTTGCCGTCGGAAGGAGCAGACGGCGTCGAAATCCGGTCACGCCGCGTCCACATCGACAATCCTTACGCATCCACCAAGGCGCAGCTGCTGAACACGGTCGGTCAGGTCAACCGGGCGAAGACGATCTGGGACGAGCAGAACGGGATCGCCACCATCGTCGCACTACCCGTCGATCTCGACCTCACGGAGATGTTGTTCACCTCTTTGCTGGTCCAGGCCACGAAGGCGATGACCGAAGTGGGGGCCGTCTCCACCGGCGGGCACCGGCTCGATCGGTCGCCGTCCTTCCGCCGGGCCTTCCTGTTGTCCTACGCCGACCGGATCGGCGAGCGACTGTCCGACGCCGGTCGGCATGCCCAACGAGAGGAAGCGGAGCACCGCGGACGGGACCTTCTCCCGGTATTGGCCAGGCAGTCCGCCGCGGTCGACACCGAATTCGCTCGGTTGTTTCCACGCGCCACCCAGTCCGGTGCCACCCGAGTGGACGCTCGGGGTTGGCATGCCGGCCGGGCGGCGGCAGACCGCGCCGTGCTGGCGAAGGCTCAGGTGCACGCCGGGTCCGACTGACGGGCGGGAACAGCGTGGGCGGACCGCGTCGGCGAGTCCGCGCGGACGCCGCACCCAGGGCCGCTGAGACCACCGTGATGGTCCGGTTCCGGTTGCTGGCGGCGATGGGGCGGCTGGATGCTGCGTTAGCCCAGTGCGGGACTCCCGCGGTAGGGCATCACCGCAGTTCGCGATGACGCGGTGGGGGACTCCCGCGGTGGGGGATCACCGCAGTGCGCGATCACGCGGCGGGGGGCTCCCGCGGTGGGGGATCAGCGCAGTGCGCGATGACGCGGTGGGGGATCACCGCGGGGGGATCACTGCAGTGCGGGAATGACCTCGTTCTCGAACAACTCCTGACCAGAGGTGTCATAGGCCAGCTCCGGGAAGTTCACGATCGCGTAGGACATGCCGAGCTTTCGCATCTCGGTCAGCTTTTCGACGATCTGACCAGGCGTTCCGACGCAGGCGCCGCTGCTGTACTGCGCAACGGCCTCCCGCGTCCGGTCGACGCCGAGAATCTTGGAGTAGTGATCGAGAATCCAAGCCTTCCGATCGTCCACTTCGGCCTGGTTCGAACCGATCGCCACGTTGTAGTTGGCGGAGCGGGTGATTGCTGCGTACTCGGTCCCGACGTCCGCGCAGTGTCCATCCAGGATCGAGGATTTCGCAGCGAACCCGTCTGGCGTGCCGTCGAAGTTGGTGTACTGCGCGAACTTCGCCGCGATTCGGAGGGTCACCTTTTCGCCGCCACCGGCAATCCACATCGGAATTCCCCCGGCCTGCAGTGGCAGCGGCCGAACGATGGCACCGTCGACCGTGTAGTGCTTCCCCGCGAAGGTGGCCGTACCGGTCTCCCAAGCCTGCTTCATGATCTGCACACCTTCGTCCAACGCCCGCAGCCGTTCGCCCGCTGACGGAAAGCCGTATCCGTATGCGCGCCATTCGTGCTCGTACCAACCTGCGCCGATGCCCATCTCGGTGCGTCCGCCGGAGATGATGTCAATCGTGGCGGCCACCTTGGCGAGGTAGGCGGGATTGCGGTAGGCCATGCAGGTGCACATCTGCCCGAGCCGCACCCGCGAGGTCGATGCGGCGAAGGCGGCCATCAGCGTCCAGGCTTCGTGGGTCGCCTCGTCGGTGGGTTGCGGAACGGTGTGGAAGTGGTCGTAGACCCAGATGGATTCCCACGGGCCGGCATCGGCCCGCTGTGCCAACCGTGACATCGTCGCCCACTGCTGCGCAGGTTCGATGCCGACCAGATCAAGTCGCCAACCCTGCGGAATGAAAGTGCCGAATCGCATGGCTTGATCGGTTGAAACGTCATTGGGCGAGGTCATAACGAACAAACTACTCACGCGCCGAGCCGCCGGGATCAGGGGTGGTGCGTCGGTGTCGCCGGTGCAGGCGTCTGCTGAGGGTCGATGCCCATCAGCAGACGAATACCTTCCGGGGTCGCACCCGCTCCGGTCCGACGGTCAGGATCGGCGCCCGGTCGGTAGGGGATGATTGGCTGGTGAGCGCACCCACCGAGCCGACCGAGATCCCTCGTCCACAGGCCGACCACTGGTCCTATCTGATGGACATGGACGGTGTGCTGGTGCATGAGGACCATATGATCGTGGGCGCGGATCAGTTCATCGCCGAACTCAACGAACGCGGCACCAACTACGTGGTCGTCACCAACAATCCGATCTACACGCGCCGTGATCTACGAGCACGCCTGCTGGCCACCGGCCTTGACATTGCCGAAGATCGAATCTGGACATCCGCGCTGGCGACCGCGAAGTTCCTACACAGTCAACGGCCGGGTGGCAGCGCCTACGTCATCGGCGAGGTCGGACTGACAACCGCCATGCACGAGGCCGGCTACGTGCTGACCGATCGGAATCCGGATTACGTCGTGCTGGGCGAGACCCGAACGTATTCCTTCGAGGCGATCACGACAGCTATCCGACTGATCGACAAGGGTGCCCGCTTCGTCTCCACCAATCCAGACGCCACCGGGCCGAGCCGTAACGGATTGTTGCCCGCTGCCGGCGCAGTCGCTGCGCTGATCGAAAAAGCGACCGGGAAGAAGCCCTACTTCGTCGGCAAGCCGAACCCGCTGATGATGCGAAGTGCACTGCGCGCCATAGGAGCTCATTCGGAGTCGACCCTCATGGTCGGTGATCGCATGGACACCGATGTCATCGCCGGTTTGGAGGCCGGCCTCGCGACCATCCTGGTATTGAGCGGCATCTCGACGACGGCCACCATCGAGCAGTATCCGTTCCGGCCGTCGTTGATCATCGACAGCGTGGCGGATCTCGTCGGTCATACCGAAAACCCGTTCGGCCTCCGTTGAGCGGAGCGCGGGGCTCGGCCGCTCGGAGTACCGACCGAGGGCGACCCTCGGGCAGCTTGCGTTACTGACCACCACGGGGCAAGTGCGCCCGCCACCATCCCGAATGCGGCGCAGGTCCACCTCTGGCACCCGCTCCTGCGCACTTCGCGCACCGTGACCGAGAACTCTGCAGAACAGCCGTTCCCGGGTATTCGGATTCGCGTTCATGTTCGAAGCTCAGCCCGGCTCGGCCCGGCATGACCCGGTTCGATGGTGGGCTCACGGTGGCTGCAGAGTGCCGACGTGCGAGGCGTAGTTCGTCATGAAATGGACAGATCGTTGCAGCTGGATGGCAAATGGGCGGAATATTCGAGCAGGATCTTGTGATGCGAGTTCTGGTGCTCTATGGTCACCTCACTTCCTGGCGTCATCCGTCGACGAAACACCACGTCGGTTCCAGAAGTCGCCACCACTGACAGAGACGAGCACCTCGATGTTCCGGAGCAACAATGGCGTTGCCAGATGTCGGCCGGGCGGACGAATTCGCTGGCTGGCGGTGATTACATCAGCGGGAATGGTCTGCGCGGGCGTGGGCCTGTTGCAAGCGCCTGCCTCGGCCGCCGCAGCGCCTGCAGCCGCCGCAGCGCCCGCAGCAGTCGCAGCGCCTGCAGCGGTCGGAACCCGCGCCGGCCTCGCCCCGTCCCTCGTCGCTGGGCGCGGGGCTGCTGTCGATTTCACCGAGCAGGAGGCGGAGAACGCTGTGACGAACGGCACGGTCATCGGGCCGGACCGGGCGGCCTACACGCTTCCGGCGGAAGCTTCCGGCCGTCGAGCGGTGAAACTGACGCCCGGGCAGTACGTCGAATTCACCCTGCCGAGCGCGGCCAATGCCATCACCGTGAGGTACAGCATTCCGGACGCTCCCAGCGGTGGTGGGATTACGGCGCCGTTGGAGGTCAAGACCAACGATCAGCACCGCCGAACACTGACGCTCTCGTCCCAGTACGCATGGCTGTACAACCAGTATCCGTTCTCGAACGACCCGGACGCCGGTCTGCTGCACCCGGACTGGTGGATCACCGAGTGCGGCTGTGTACCAGCGGCGACGTCGCCGGTCCCGACTGTCGCGACGCCGTTTCGGCCGAATCATTTCTATGACGAAAAGCGTCTGTTGCTGGGACGGACGTACCGCGCCGGCGAGAAAGTCCGGTTGACCGCTCCAACCGGCAGCAACGCGGCGTGGACCGTCATCGACCTGCTGGACTCGCAGCTCGTAGCTCCGCCGCACGTCGACTTCCGCGCTGCGAATGTGCTGTTCTTCGGCGCAGATCCGTTCGGTCACCGCGATTCCGCAGACGCATTCGACAGGGCGATCAGGTTCGCCCAGCGGTGGCACCTCAAGGTGTACGTTCCACCGGGAATCTTCCAGGTCAACCGCCACATCATCGTCGACAATGTGACGATCGAGGGCGCCGGTAGTTGGTACACGATCATCAAGGGCCACCAGGTCACTTTGAGTACCCCGGCGGCCGACGGTTCTGTGCATACCGGTGTCGGCTTCTACGGCAAGGATGGGGCTGCCGGGGGCAGTTCGAATGTGCACCTGTCCGGCTTCACGATCGAGGGCGACGTGCGCGAGCGAATCGACCTCGATCAGGTGAACGGGATCGGCGGCGCGTTGAGCAACTCGACGATCGATGGTCTGTACATCCATCACACCAAGGTGGGCCTGTGGCTGGACGGACCTATGACGAATCTGCGGATCACCGACAACGTCATCGCCGATCAGATTGCCGACGGCATCAACTTCCACACCGGCGTCACGAACTCGTTGGCCGGCAACAACTTCATCCGCAACACCGGTGATGATGGTCTGGCGATGTGGTCGGAGAAGACGCAGGACTCGGGTAATACCTTTGCCCACAACACCGTGCAAACACCCGTTCTTGCGAACGGTATCGCGCTCTACGGCGGCTCTGACAACACCATTTCGAACAATCTCATCGCCGACCCGATCCGCGAGGGCAGCGCCATTCAGATCGGGTCCCGTTTCGGGGCGGAGCCCTTCACGGGACATGTCTGGATCACCGACAACACCACCGTCCGGGCGGGCACATTCGAGTTGAATTGGAAGATCGGCCTAGGTGCCATCTGGTTCTATGCGCTCGAGCAGAATATCGACGCGGACATCCAGGTCGTCGGGGACAATTTCCTGGACAACACCTACAACGCGATCATGTTGGTGGCCGACTTTCCGGTGAAGGACAAGTATTCGATCACCAACATCCACTTCAAGGACATCAAGGTCGACGGCACGGGCACTTCGGTGGTCAGCGCTCGAGCTGCCGGGTCCGCTTCTTTCGAGAATGTAGATGCTCGCAATGTCGGTGCTGTCGGCGTGAACAACTGCGGGTCGTTCCACTTCACCGCGGCCGGCTCGGAGTTCTCGCTGAACGACCTCGGTGGAAACGACGGCGGGGGTACGACCGGGCCATGGCTCGCGCCCTGGGAACTGCCCAACACAATTACCTGCAACGACCGTCCGTCGGTGGTGGAGCCGCCGCCGCCGTCGGCCTGGTGAGGTCCTGGCCGGCGCGGGCGACTGTCGGGGTTGACCCGCCCTCGGGCCTGGTGAGGCCGCGCGACCGGACCGTCGGGTTGACCCGCCCTCGGGCCTGGTGAGGCTGGCGCGACCTGACCGTCGGATTGACTCGCCCTCGGGCCTGGTGAGGTCGGCGTCGGCCGGACTGTCGGGGTTGCCCGCCGTCGGTCGAGCGAGTTGTAGGCGGGGGCGAGCTACGGCCGCAGGGCGCGCCCAGCCCGCCGTCGGGAATCAGCAGCGCTGATGCGTCCGGCCCGGTAGCGGCTGCGGCGCCGGTGGCGACTGCGAAGGGCCGGCACGGACAGCAGAAATCCGATCAGAGCACCGATGGTGTTCGAGCGGATGTCGTCGAAGGAGGCGACCCGAGCCGGCAGAGCCACCAGCTGGATCAGTTCGATCAGCGCGGAGCCGAGGGCTCCGAAAGCGACCACCAGATAGTTGTGGCGGCGCAGCGCCAGCGACCCGAGCAGACCCAGCGGCACGAACATCACCACGTTGGAGAGGGTCTCGACCAGCCCGAAAGTGATCCACTCCGGCAATCCGTGGCTCGCGCCATGGCTGAGGTAGGTCTTCAGGGAGGACTGACCTGCAGGAGCCGGCGGACCGGGCCAGAAGACGATCACCGCAACGGCGAGCAGAAATAGCGCCAACAGCACGGCTGCCAGTCGCCGCTGCATCCGATCCAGCCGGTACGGGTCAGCCGGCGCTCGGCAGAGTGCGGGGTGCTGCTCGAGGTCAGTGTTCGATGGCATCAACCCGATGGTATGCGGGCCCGCCGCTTTAAAATGTCCCGTTTCGACCACTATCCGTGGCAAAGGTCACAGAAACCGTAACGTTGCGATCACCTTCGGGAGTCAGGGTGAAGCGGTCCGGCTGTCGCGGCATCGCCCACCCTTACTCTGGAGTCCGTGAGTTTCACCATTGGCTTCGACCTCGACATGACCCTGATCGATCCCCGTCAGGGCATGGTCGAAGTTTTCGACGTGCTCGCAAGGGAGTTCTCGATACCGTTCGACGGCGCCGGTTTCGTCAGCCGATTGGGTCCACCGCTGGCGCAGGAACTGGCTCGCTATGACCTGCAGGACGAGACCGTCGAGGCTGTCATCCGCCGATACCGCGAGATCTATCCGGCCATCGCCATTCCCCGAACGGTGGCGATGCCGGGGGCTGTCGAGGCGCTGGATTCTGTCGCTGCGATGGGCGGCCGCGCGGTGGTGGTCACCGCCAAGTACGAGCCCAACGCTCGGTTGCACCTCGATGTACTCGGCGTTTCCGTGGCAGCGGTCGTCGGGGATCTGTGGAGCACGGGCAAAGCAGTTGCACTGCAGGAATACGGCGCCGAGGTCTACGTCGGCGACCATCTCGGCGACATCACGGGTGCGCGCGCGGCCGATGCGTGGGCGGTCGCCGTTGCGACAGGGCCGATCAGCGCCGCCGACCTCGCTGCCGCCGGTGCGGACGTGGTTCTGGAGGATCTGACCCGGTTCCCCGGATGGCTCGGCTCGTACCTGATGGCGACCGTGCACTGAAGCTGCCGCCACGAGCTATCGCAGGCGAGCCACCACAAGGCGCGAACCTACCGACGGTCGGCTGCCGCCCGGCGGGCAGCCAGGGCGGGAGAGGAACTGCGGTTCTCGCGCACGACGCCGATCAGCCCGAGAGCCAGGCCGACGGGCGCGAGCATCGCCAGCAGATTGACCCAGAGTGGCAGATTTCGCGAACCGGCCGCAAAAAGGATCATGTCGGTGAAGACGGCAACCAGCCCGACTGCGAAGGCGATCATGCCGACCTTCACCAGCGGAGCCGCCGTGCGCCGATCCTTCGCACGATCGGTCGGACGAGCGCCGCCGGAGGCATCGGGCGGGCGCTGCGCAGAAGTCGGGGAGCTGGCATCGGGCACCAGCCAAGGATAGTGGTGCGCCGGGCGGTCGGTGCTCTGCTCCACATAGCTGTTCGCCGGTGTCCGGGGTGTTCGAATGTTCGAGCGCCTCGCCGCGCTCCGCCGCACCAGTACCCTTCATGGTTGTGCCCACACAGCGGTGTGGGCCGGCGGCAGGGTGGTCGTTGTAGAAGTCGTCCCCAGTGAATTACGTGGCAGTAGGAGAGATGGTGAGTGTGGTGCCGGCCGGCAAGGTGAAGTGGTACGACGCGGACAAGGGATTCGGCTTCATCGCCCAGGAGAGCGGCGATGACGTGCATGTCCGCTCATCGGCGTTGCCCTCGGGCGTCGCTGCCCTCAAACCGGGTCAGAAGGTCGAGTTCGGCGTGGCCGACGGTCGAAGAGGACCGCAGGCGCTGCAGGTGGTGATCCTCGAGACACCGCCGTCCATCGTGGCGGCGACCCGCCGTCCGGCCGAGGAATTGCACGGCTTGGTGGACGACATGATCAAGATGTTGGAGTCCAAGGCGCTTCCGGATCTTCGTCGTGGGCGTTATCCGGAGCGGGCGATCGGCGGTCGGATGGCGACCGTACTGCGGGCAGTGGCTTCCGAGCTGGAGTCCTGAGTCTCCCACCTGCGCCCTTGGCGCAGGGGTGAAGGTCGCGGTGTCCCGGTGGGGGCCGCGGCCTTCACCGTATTGCCGGAAGCCTGGCGATACCGGTGAGTCCCTACGGCAGATCCGCGCGCTCGGCAACTGCATAGCGTTGCGCGAGTGGAACGCACCCGGCCCTGGGTATTGAGAGAGCATTCCGTTCCCTTCCCAAGGAGTTCGCTATGGCAAATACCGTTTCCCGTTCTCTGCACGACCTCGGTTTGGCTGCCTGGTTCGGCGGAACCCTCGCCAATGCCGTCGCTTTGAACAAGGCCGCCGGTGCCGCGAGCGACCCGGCCGATGCCGGAGCCGTCGCCAACGAGGGTTGGAACCGCTGGACCCCGGTGAACGCCGGCGCCATCGGAGCGCACCTGGTCGGCAGTGTCGGCCAACTCGCTGGCAACAAGAATCGGCTTGCCGGCCAGAAGGGTGTCGCCACCATGGCTGTCGTGAAGACGGCGCTGACCGCCGCCGCCCTCGGCGTGACGGGTTACTCACGGGTGTTGGGCCGCAAAGTGGCGCAGCAACACAAGGTTGCGGTTGCGGACGGCACCACGCCGGGTTCGCGGACACCTGCCGAAGTTGCCGGCGCCCAGCGCCAACTGACGGCGCTGCAGTGGGCCATTCCGGTACTCACCGGCGCCCTGGTCGTCGTCAGTGCTTTCGCCGGTGAACAGCAGCGGCCCACCAGCGTTCTGACCGGACTATTGGAGAAAATCACCGGATGACGCAGGGCGCCAACGGCATCACCCGAACATTCCGATTCGAATTCGAGGACCGATACCGGATCCCTGCCAGGCTGTTCGGGGTCAACGAGGAAAATTCGATGGTGTCGTTGGCGGCAGGCCGGCTGGTGGCCCGGTTCGGGAAATGGACGGTCTCGACGCCACTGACGAACATCACCGACGTACGCCTGACCGGTCCGTACCGATTCCTGAAAACCGCAGGACCCGCCCACCTCTCCCTGTCCGACCGAGGTCTCACATTCGCCAGCAACAGCAGGCAGGGCATCTGTCTGAGCTTCGCCGAGCCGGTTTCCGGCATCGATCCGCTCGGTTTGATCAGGCATCCCAACCTCACCGTGACGGTGTCCGACTGCGCCGGACTCCTGTCGGCGCTCGAGCGCTGATGGCTCTGGGTTCCGGGCGTCCCGAACACCTCACCGACGCCTGCAGTGCCCCCTCCTGGTCGGTCGAGGCGTCGTTTGGTACCTTCTGCGACGACGCGCTGACCGGTTCCGGGCGTCGCTTCCGGGTTTTGCGAGAAGCCGCGTTGTTCCGATGGGAACTCGCGGCGGCCGCGCGGGCCCGGATGCTGTGGTGAAGTCGTCCGGTTCGGACGGTTTCGTTGCCACGGTCGGCCTCGGTGGTGGCGGGAGGACGCGAAGACATGTTCGCAGCTGAGCGTCGACAGGCCATTCTGGATCTTGTCCATTCCCGCGGCGCAGTGTCGCTGCACGACCTCGCCGTTGCGGTTCACAGTTCCGAGGTCACGGTGCGGCGAGACATCCAGGCACTGGAGAGCAGCGGTCTGGTCGATCGTCGCCGCGGCGGAGCAGCGCTGCCTGGCGGCCTGTCCCACGAGCAGAGCTACCGACAGAAGAGCCTGGTCGCGGCGTCCGAAAAGGCCGGCATCGCCGAAGCCGCGGCGATGTTGGTGGAGGAAGGCGACGCGATCGTCATCGGGGCCGGCACGACCACCGAAGAATTCGCACGGCGATTGGTGCGAATGAAGGACCTCACGGTGGTGACGAACTCGCTGCCGGTGGCTCAAGTTCTGGCGCGTACTGCTGCTGAGGTGGTGATGACCGGCGGTTCTCTGCGGGGCTCGACCTATTCGTTGGTCGGCGGTGCCGCCGAACACTCGTTCGCCCAGGTGCGGGTGCGCAGAGCGTTCCTGTCCGGCAACGGATTAACGGTCGAGCGGGGGCTGTCGACTCCGAATATGCATGTGGCGGGGGTGGACCAGGCCATCGCCGCTGCCGCCGGGGAGGTCGTCGTGCTCGCCGATCACACGAAGCTCGGTGTGGACACCATGTTCCAAACCGTGCCGACTTCTCGCATCGCCCACCTGGTGACCGACGGCGGCGGTCAACCGGACCTGCTCGCCGCCATCGGCGCCGCGGGTGTGCACGTACACACCGCGCCCGTTGCGTCGAGCGGCGAAGTCGCCGCTCGATCCTAGAGCGCGGCCTCATCCCGAGCGTCGCAGTACATCCAGCGCGGCCTCATCCCGAGTGTCGCAGTACAGCGCGACAGCACCGCCGGCGTCATCTCGAGCGCGGCAGTGACTCGCGCGCGCAGTACCCGAGCGCGGAAGCACCTCGGCGTGGCGGCACCTCAGCGCGGCAGGCCTGGAGTCGTCGCGTCCTGGGCTGCCCCAGCGCACGATGGGGCCGGCCGCGGACATGTCCAATCGTGATCGAATGTGATCTGTGTTAGGCCCATCGGGCGATACTTTCTGATAGGTCTTGACCACGTTGCGTCGTCTTGGTTACATACATCGACACCGAAGCGATCGTTGTTCGGCATGCCAACGCCGACCCGATGCCTTCGGTGCGGTCAGCGTGTTCCCGCCGATTCGGGCGTTTCGATCCGACCCACAAGGAAGTTGGTCCTTCAATGACAAACCGACGCACGAGGTGGCTCAGCATCGCGCTGGGCGCCGTCTGCAGTATCGGGCTGATTGCGGCCCCGGCGAGCGCGGTGGCGTCGGCGGCCGCCGCCACCGGCAACACCTGGAGTGGTAAGACGGCGCCGCTGGCAACCCCGTGGACCGCCGACGTCTCCCCCACGAACGCGCTTCCGGACTATCCGCGGCCGCAGTTGGCCCGGCCGTCGGTGGCAGCACCGAAGTGGAAGAGCCTGAACGGCCTCTGGCAGTACGCCGAGACCGACGGCTTCAGCCCCCCGCCCTTCGGCACCGACCTGGCCGGCAAGATCCTGGTGCCCTATCCGGCCGAGTCCGTGCTGTCCGGTGTGCAGAAGCATTCCGACTACATGTTCTATCGCCGCACGGTGGACGTGCCGCGCAACTTCACCAACCGCCGCCAGCATCTGCGGCTCAACTTCGGAGCGGTCAACTACGACGCGACCGTCTATGTGAACGGCACCGAGCTCGCCCGCCACACCGGCGGCTACGACGCATTCAGCGTCGACATCACCAGCGCCCTTCGGTCCAGGGGCCCGCAGGAGATCGTGGTCGCGGTGCACTCTCCCGTCGACAGCGCCACCATCCCGGTTGGAAAGCAGCGACTGAACCCGGACGGAATCTTCTACACCGCGTCATCGGGCATTTGGCAGTCCGTTTGGCTCGAGCCCGTCGCGGCCACCAGTATCGCTTCCTTCACGGCGACACCGGATGTGGCGAGTTCTTCGTTCACCTTCAAGACGACTCTTAACGGCGATCCGACACGTGAGCGCCTCTCGGTCGAGGTATTCGCTGGCACCAAGCGGGTAGCCACCGTATCGGGCGCGGCCCTAGGATCGATGAGGGTCACGGTGCCCAAACCGCACCTGTGGAGCCCGACTGATCCGTTCCTGTACACCTTCAAGGCCACCCTCCGCGGCGGCGGCACCGGCACGGACAGCGTCGAAAGCTATGCCGGGCTGCGGTCCATCGCGGTCGCGAACGTCAATGGCAAGCAGCGCATCACGCTCAACGGCAAACCGACGTTCTTGCTCGGAACGCTCGATCAGGGCTACTGGCCGGACGGCATCTATACGGCGCCGACCGACGCGGCCCTGAAGTTCGACATCCAGAAGACCAAGGATCTCGGATTCAACACCATCCGCAAGCACATCAAGATCGAGCCGGCACGCTGGTACTACTGGGCGGACAAGCTCGGCATGATGGTCTGGCAGGATTCACCGGCGCTTCCGACCGGCCGCAACGGCTCGCTTACCACTGGCGACAAGGCCAACTTCCGCGCCGAGACCGCGCAGATGGTCACCCAGCTGAAGAACGTGACATCGATCATCGGCTGGATCCCGTTCAACGAGGGCTGGGGGCAGTGGAGCGTGCAGGCGGCCACCGATGTCGGCGCCCAGATCAAGACGCAGGATCCGTCCCGACTGGTCGACGACCGCAGCGGTTCCAACTGCTGCGACACCCCCGGCGATCCGGGTACCGGTGACATCATCGACTGGCACCAGTACCAGGGCCCGGCGCTTCCGGCGCCGGACGCGACCCGCGCGTCCATCGACGGCGAGCACGGCGGACTCACCTATTCTGTTGCAGGCCATCTCTGGCCGACGGCTTCGATCAACCCCTACGGTTCGGTTCCGACCATCGAAGCGCTCAACGCCGGCTACGAGGCGAACAACGCGGTGCTGCGCGACCAGGGAGCGCCCTACGGACTGTCCGGATCGATCTACACCCAGATCACCGACGTCGAAGGTGAGCAGAATGGTTTGTTCACCTACGACCGCAAGGTCGAGAAGGTGGACCAGGCGCGGGTGCGGGCCTCCAACCTGGCGGTGATCTCCGCCGGCTCCAAGCCCACGCCAGCGGCGCCCCCGGGCACCCCAGGACTCAACGGAGTCGACCGGTGGAAGTTCGACGAGACCGCGGGAACCACCGCGGCCGACAGCGTCGGACAGCACCCGCTGACCCTTCGGAACGGTGCGACGTTCGGTCCCGGCCTGGCCGGTAACGCGCTCGCCCTGAACGGGGCGAACCAGTTCGCCGAGTCAACCGGAACGCTGATCCCGACCGAAAACACCAACTACAGCGTCTCGGCCTGGGTGAAACTCAATCAGGCGGGCGGCGCCTTCCAAACCGTGATGAGCGAGGACGGCGACGCCAACAGCGCCTTCTTCCTGCAGTACTCCGGTGCCGACAAGCGCTGGGCATTCAGCTTCGCCAGCGTGCGGGCGCTGGCCAACACGGTCGGTCAGCCGGTCGCCGGCCAGTGGTACCACCTGGTCGGCGTCCGGGACGTCACCAACTCGAAGCTGTCGATCTACGTCGACGGCACGCTCTCGGGCTCCGTCGGCATCCTCGGCGGCGGCGACAAGGGAACCGGCAACCTTGAAATCGGTCGAGGCAAGTTCGGCGGAAACCCCGTCGACTACCTCAACGGAACGGTCGACGACGCCAAGGTGTTCGACCGCGCGCTGACAGCAGATGAAGTGAAGACGCTGACTGCGAACGGTGCTGGGCAGTAGACAACCTCGGCGCTGAATAGCCGGACCTTCCGGCGCGCACTACTCGACCGGCGACTTCGCTGGTCGAGTAGTGCGCATTGGGGGCGATTCAACGGGATGCCTGCCATGCACCCGACGGTGAAAGCACAGCCGGCGCTCGGGGGATCCTCGCGTCGACCTGGCGAACCGAGCACTACTTCCCGGCAGCAGCTTGTCGCGCGGCCGCGAAGGGCTGCCGGTCGAAGATGATCCGCAGCTGGCTGATCTTGCCGTCGACCACGGTGAGGTGCTCCGCGCCTGGCGCGTCGTCCACCGGTACCGTCCCGGTCTCGTACATCAGAACCGCCACGTTCTCGTCGCCGAAAGCGGCGATCAGCTCCGACCGGGTGACGATCTGAGAGAACGGACCCATGAACTCGCGGAAAGCCTGAGCCCCGTCGAGCCGTCCCGCCGGCGCCTGACACACGATGTCATCGGCAACGTAGGACATGGCCAGTTCGAAGTCGTGGCCGGTCCAAGCGCGGTAGTACGCCAGCGCGGTCTGCAGTGCTGGACTGCTGATGTCGGTCATGGGCCGGTGATCACTTCGCGGGCAGGCCGGCGACGGGTAGCGGCCAACAGCAGACCACCGAAGATGGCGGTGTTCTTCGCGAATTGGATCTGTTGCGGGCCGCGCTGGGCGGGATCGTCGAATCGCCAGAAACCATGACCTCCGATCGTCGTCGGAGCGAGCGACCCGGCCAGAATGAGGGCGGCAATTCGCGGTGCATAGCCGGTGGCCAAGGTCACGCCGGCGGCGACTTGCACCGCGGCGTTGATCTGTACCAGAACGACGTCGTTGGGTAATCCGGATTGCATGGTCGCCGATGCCGCGTTACGCAGCCGTGCCATGGTGGTCGCCGCGGCCTTCGCTCGTGGTTCCGGTGTGCGGATGGAATCCAGCCCACCCTGCACGAAGATCCACGAAAGAGCGGGCCGCACGAAGAAGCCGATCAGGTCCATCAGACGATTATGGCGCGAGCGGTCGGGATGCCGCAGGGTGGGTGGTCAGGAGTCGATTTTGCGCTGAGCCCCGGCGTGACCAATTGGCGGGGTAGGAGATGCGGCTGCCGTTGATCCTCGGACGATCAGTTCGGGTTGGAACAGCAGTTCGTGCCGCGGTCGAGGAGTGTTCTCGATGTCTTCGATCAGGGCTCGGACGGCGGCGGCAGCGAGTTGTTCGACGGGTTGTTTGACGGTGGTCAATGGTGGGTCGGTAAACGCCATGATGGGGGAGCCGTCATAGCCGGTCACCGAGATGTCTTCGGGCACACGGAGTCCCAGGGAGCGGGCTCCTCGAATAGCGCCCAGCGCAGTGAAGTCCGAGGCCGCGATGATGGCGGTGCAACCCTGGGCGATGAGATCGATCGCGGCGGCCCGCCCGCCTTCCACGGAGTAGTCGCCGACGTGTTCCACGGGTGCGCCGTCCGGGGCGTACTTCTGCATGGCCTGGCGAAAGCCCGTCATCTTCCGGGCGGAGGGCGTGTAGCGGGTCGCCCCGGTGACCAATCCGATTCGGCGGTGGCCGAGATCGGTGAGGTGCCGGACGACCAGATCCATCGCCGCGACGTCGTCATCGGCGACGAAGGTTGCGTCGAACTCGGCGACGTAGCCGTTGATGAAGGCCAGTGGCACACCCTGTTCCCGCAGCTCCAGGTAGTGCTCGGGATCAGCCAGGGTATTCGAGTGGTTGCCGGAGACGAAGACGATCCCGGACACTCCGTGCTCCAGAAGCAGCTCGATGGAACGCTTCTCGGCGGGGATGGCGAGTTGCCGGGTGGACAGCAGAGAGCTGTAGCCGAAGGACGGCAGTGCGCGTTCGATCGCCTGGGCGAACAGCGGAAAAATGGGGTTGTCGAGTTCGGCGATCACGACGCCGATGAGTCCCAGCCGTCGGGACTGCAACGCGGCCGGCCGTTCGTAACCGAGGACGTCGACGGCGGTCAACACAGATCTGCGGGTGCTTTCCGCTACGCCGGGCCGGCCGTTGAGTACGCGGGAGGCGGTCGCGACGCTGACGCCGGCATGGGCGGCGATGTCAGTGAGTCGCGCTGCCACGATTCCGCTTCTCCCAGCTTCGAGCTGCCACGACGTCACCCTACCCAGCGGCGACCCGAGTGCATCTACCTCTGATGGCCTATTTCAAGCTTTGCAAATTCTTGCTAGCGTCGGGCCGTCCGCGGCATCGGTGCCGCGGCAGGCAATGTCAAGGAGCTCGATGAGGCACAAGTCCTGGTTGGCACTGGCCGTCAGTGCGATCACCGCCATCTCCCTGTCCACCGTTCCGGCGGTCTCCGTCGCGGCGGCCGCACCGGCCGAACCTGGCGCAGTGTCGGTGCCGGGCACCTTCGACCAGCAGGTCGGTTGCGCCGGCGATTGGCAGCCCGCCTGCGCGCAGATCCAACTGACCCGGCGGACGAACGACGATGTGTGGTCGACGACGTTGACACTGAAGGCGGGGACCTACGAATACAAGGCCGCGCTGAACAAGAGCTTCGATGTGGTGTACGGGCAGGGCGGCGCGAGGCCTGGGGCGAACATCGTGCTGAGCGTGCCGGCAGACGGAACCAAGGTCACCTTCTACTACGACGACGCCACCCATGGCGTGACCACCGATCTCGACGGCCCGATCGTCACCGCCGCCGGAAGCTTTCAATCCGAGCTGGGCTGCCCATCGGATTGGTCACCTGACTGCTTGCGGTCCTGGCTGCAGGATCTGGATGGTGACGGCGTCTACACCTTCACCACCACCGCAATCCCGGCCGGCGACTATTCGGTCAAAGCGGCGGTCGGCTTGTCCTGGGACACCAGCTACGGTGCCGGCGGAGTGTTGGGTGGCGCGAACATCGATTTCACCGTTCCGGCGGACGGGGTGAAGGTCACCTTCAACTACGTCGCGGCAACCCACGTACTTACCGTGCTCGCCGGGAACGGGCTGCCGAGCCTGAAACCGTTGAAAGCGTACTGGCTGTCCCGCAACTACATCGGCTGGAAGCCTGATACCGGCGCTGGTACCGCGGCGAGCTACCGGCTGTACGCAGCGCCGAACGGTGGTCTGGCCACCGCGGTCGACGGCATCACCGGCGGCACGTCCTACCCCCTGACGGTCGATCCTGCCGGACTGCCCGCCGCGGTGAAGACAAAGTTTCCCGCCCAGGCCGGATTGACCGCGTTGAAGCTGTCCTATGCCGATGCCGCCGCGGCCGCAACGGTCCTGACCGCTCAGGTGGCGGTTGCTGCGTTCGACTCGACCGGCACCTTGATCGACGCAACAGGCTTGCAGATTCCCGGTGTCCTCGACGACATCAACGCCGGCGCGGCCCGCTCCGTACTGGGCCTGACCTGGTCCCGGAACGTCCCGAAACTGGCGCTGTGGGCTCCTACCGCCCAGGCGGTTTCGGTCGATGTCTATTCCTCCGGGCACGTCACCGATCCGATCGCCACGGTGCCGCTGCACCGCGGCGCCAACGGCGTCTGGACCGTCGCCGGCCGAGCGGGTTGGAAGGGGTTGTACTACTTGTTCAGCGTGCAGGTGTACGTCCCGGAGACCGGCAAGGTCGAGCACAATCTGGTCACTGATCCGTACAGCTATGGGTTGTCGACCAACTCCGAGCGCAGCCTGTTCGTCGACCTCGCCGATCCGGCCAACGCGCCAACCGGGTGGTACTCGGAGGGTCTGACCAAGCCGAACCTGCCCCGACCGGTCGCCCAGTCCATCACCGAATTGCACATTCGCGACTTCTCCGTCGCCGACCCCACAGTTCCCGCGGCGGATCGCGGCACCTATTCCGCCTTCACCGACACCACCAGTAACGCCGTCAAACATCTGAAGGCGCTGGCCAAGGCCGGAATGACCACCGTCCACCTGCTGCCGGCCGCGGACTTCGCCTCCCGTTCGGTGAATGAGATCAAGTCGACGTGGCAGGCCCCGAATTGCGCTCTGCCCTCGCTGCCGCCGGACTCCGATCAGCAGCAGAGTTGTGTTGCCGCTGTTGCCGGCAGTGACGGCTACAACTGGGGGTACGACCCGCAGCACTACACCACCCCGGAAGGGTCGTACTCCACTGACGCCGAAGGTGCGGCCCGCACGCTGCAGTTCCGCGCCATGGTGGCGTCCATCAACCACAGTGGGCTCCGGACGGTGATGGACGTCGTCTACAACCACACGGCCGACTCCGGACAAGCCGGAACCAACGATCTCGACCGGATCGTGCCTGGTTACTATCACCGGCTCGACGCCAGCGGCAAGGTCACCACGTCCTCGTGCTGCCCGGACACCGCGTCCGAGCACCAGATGATGGGCAAGCTGCTGATCGATTCGGTGTTGACCTGGGCGAAGCAGTACAAGGTCGACGGATTTCGGTTCGACCTGATGAGCTTCACGCCGAAGGCCGTTCTGGTCGCACTCAAGAGCAGGCTCAACGGACTGACCCTTGCTCGGGACGGCGTCGACGGCAGCCAGATCTACCTCTACGGGGAAGGCTGGAATTTCGGAACCGTGGCCAACGACGCCCTGTTCGTACAGGCGACTCAGGCGAACATGGCCAGCACTGGAATCGGCACCTTCAACGACCGGATCCGCGACGCCGTCCGCGGCGGCGCCTTCAACGACACCGACCCGCGTACCCAGGGTTTCGCGTCCGGGCTCTACACCGACTTCAACGGTGACGCCGTGAACGGTGATGCCGCGGCTCAGAAGGCGAAGCTGTTGCTGGACGAGGATCTGATCAAGGTCAGCCTGACGGGCAACCTGAAGAACTACACCTTCACCGACCGCACCGGCGCCACCGTCAGGGGCTCGCAGGTGGACTACATGGGTGCACCCGCCGGGTACACCGCCGAGCCGCAGGAGGCCATCAACTACGTCGATGCCCACGACAACGAGACCCTCTACGATCTGCTGACCTACAAGCTGCCGGTCACCACCAGCATGCCCGACCGGATCCGCATGCAAACCCTGGCATTGTCGACAACCGCTTTCTCCCAGGCGGTGTCGTTCTGGCAGGCCGGTACGGAGGCTCTGCGATCGAAGTCGTTCGATGGCAACAGCTATGACTCCGGAGATTGGTACAACGAGCTGGATCCTTCACTGCACAGCAACGGCTTCGGCAAAGGGCTTCCACTGGCCGGATCCAACCAGGCCAAGTGGCCGTTCATGCAGCCGCTGTTGGCCGATCCGGCGCTGAAGCCGACGCACACCGATCTGCTCAGCGCGGAAGCGCAATCGGAAACGCTGCTGAGGGTTCGGAACAACAGCCCGCTGATGCACCTCGGTTCGGCGAAGCTGATCCAGCAGAAGCTGTCCTTTCCGAACAGCGGTCCCTCGGCGACGCCGGGCGTCATCGTCGAGCGGATCGACGACACGGTCGGACCGGATGTCGACCGCAAGCTCAAGGGCATGGTCGTCGTCTTCAACGCCTCGCCGACAGCCACCACCCAGGTCGTGGCCGGGGCGAGAGGTCAGCGGTACCAGCTCAACCGGTACCAGGCCACCGGTAGCGACCCAGTTGTGAAGACCGCCGGCTACAACCGCGCGTCCGGCAGCTTCACCATTCCCGCTCGCACGGTCGCCGTCTTCGAACAGCGCTGAACCTGCTCGCCCGGAAGGACCGTGGCGTCCGCGTCCATAAGGATGGGGTCGTCACGGTCCTTCTTGCCTGTCGGGGCTGTTGGTGGCAGATGGGCCGGTGACCGGCGGCACCGGAGCCGGGCGCCCCGGGCCGGTTCGCAGCGATCAGGAGACGACCGGCGGCCTCGGCAAGATGACCAGCACCCAGGTGCGGGTCGCCGCGAAAACCGTTGCGCCGCTGGGATCGAGGCCCAGCACGAAGCCGGCCTGCACTTCGACCCTGGTCAGTTGCGTGCCGGCGCCAGGGGGCTGCAGTGTGTAGGCCAGTCGACCGTCGCGGAACAGCTCACTGCGGCCGCTGGACGTCTTGCCTGCGGCGTCCTTGTACTCGAAGGCCACGAGCCAGGGGGCACCGAGGTCGCCAGGAACGCTGATCTGCAGCGGCTGCCCGGATCCCAGGGTCAGGTGCGCATATTTCGTCGGGTCGGCCAGGCAGGACGAGATCTGCTGGTTCGTGCCGAGGGTGCACCACAAACCGGGTTCAACGGCCACCGAGGCGCGGTTGCCGTAGAACGTCACGCCCGGACGAGGTGCCGTGCAACTGGTCGCCAGCACGCCTGCCGCTATCAGGCCGGCTGCCGCTACGGGTCGGAATGCGGGGCGCATCAACCTTTTCCGGCCTTGCGAGTACGACGTCTGGGAGTCAGCCGGGCGGTGGTGGAACCGGCTCCGCGGCCCGCCCGCACCGGCAGGCTGGGAAAGATCGATCTGCCGGACCGGACCAGCCAGCTCTGGGTCAGCCCGACCAGCAACAGCACGGTGATGACGGCGAACCCGATGGCGTACACGTTGGCGTGGCCGAAGGTCCAGACACCGCCGAGCAACAGACCGATCACGCCGCCGAAGACCCAGCCCAGCTGCAGGACGGATTCGCTCTTGCCGAAGCCTGACGCCCGGCTCTCCTCCGGCAGGTGGTGCTGAATCACCGAGTCCAGACTGACCTTGGCCAACGAGGACGCGGTGGATCCGACGAAGCCGACGATGGCGGCGGTCGCCAGACCCGGGACCAGGACCGCGACGACGGTCGCGACGATGATGCCGACCAGGGCCAGGAGGGAAATCTTCTCGGGCGCCGAGATCGTCAGACGGGCGCCCATGAAGTTGCCGACGAAGCCGCCGACGCCGGCCGCCGCCCCGATGACGCCCAACAAGAGCAACTGGGTGAAAGCACTGTGCAGAGGCTGCGGATACTGACTCTTCACGACGAACGCGATGAACAGGGCAAGGAAGCCTGTCTCGACCCGCATCATGCTGTTGGCCCACAACGTCGCGACGACGATCTGCGGGAAGCCCTTCTTCGAACCCATGTCGGCCTGCTTGACCGGTACCTCGCCCTCTGTTGATTCCACCCAGGCGGGAATGCGGAGGCACAGCACACCGCCGCCGATGGCGCAGACGGCGGTGAAGAACAGCGCACCAGGAGATCCGGCAACCTTCGACAACCCCGCGGCCAGGGCGCCGGCCACCCCACCGGCGATCATTCCGAAGGTCGTCAGCCGCGAATTGGTCTTCACCAAGGTGATCTGCCGGGGGAGCACGCGGGGCGTCAGAGCCGCCTTCAGTACGCCGAAAGCCTTTGACAGCACCAGGTTGCCCAATGCACAGGGGTAGATGACCCATGGGTTGAAATGGCTGAAGTTGAATGCCATCAGAATCGCGAGCAGGGCCCGGCCGAAGTTCGTCACGGCCAGCGCCAGCCGTCGGCCGCTCTGCATCCGGTCGAGCATCGGCCCGATGAACGGCGCGATGACCGCGAACGGCGCAACCGTGATGACCAGGTAGAGCAGCACCCGACCGGTCGATTCGGCCGCGGCCGCGGCGAAGAACAGAGTGCCGGCCAGCGCGACGGCCAGGGCGGCGTCGACGGCATAGTTCGCCATCACGGCATACGTCAGGTGCATCAGGCCCGACTTGTCGGCACCGTCCGCAGTGGTGGCCCGGTGGAACATCTGCACACCGCGGTGGGTGAGTTCGCGGCTGCGCAGGGCGGCCACCCTGGTCACGGTCAACTTGCGGGGGCTCCGCATGCCGGTGCTTGCGGGCTTACCAGGGCCGGCGCTCCCGGCCGGCGTTGACGACAGCGATGTCGCCTTTCCGAAGGAACGCTCGTGGTAGGGCGGCAGGTGGCTGCCTCGGCCGGCGGGCTGATGCGGATCGGCTGGGCTGTGGCCGGTCCTGGAGAACTGCGCGGGTTCGTCGTGCCGGTAGGTCCCCTGTCCGCGGTCGGGTTGGCCCTGCGGACCGGAGTAACTGCCGGGCGCGTACTCGCGCTGGTCGTAGGCCGGATCTGCCCAGTTCGTCGCCCGTCCGTAGGGCGCTTGGTCGTGGGGTGCTTGGTCGTACGGTGCTTGGTCGTACGGCACTTGGTCGTACGGCGCTTGGTCGTACGGTGCTTGGCGGTACGGCGCCTGGTCGTACCGCCCTGATTCATCCGGCGCTTGGTACGGTCCCTGCGCCGCCCAGCTGGGGCCGACCGGCGGTGCGTACGGCGATGTGCGCGGGGCTGGATAGGGCGTTCGAGCGGGGGTTGAACGAGCGGCTGGGAAACGATGCGGCGCGGAGCGTGGGTCCTGATAGCCCTGCGCGGACGGCGCCGCGTTCGGCGGAGCGGCGGGGTTCCGCGACGGTGGACGGGCCGGGCGGGGCAACGCCGTGGTCGTCGGGATCGACGGGTCGGGGGGGCCGGCCCAGGCCGGGCGGGGCAGCACGCTGGTCTGCTCGCCCTCGAATTCGCCGTACTCGTCGTCACGCCGTGCGGGCGCGCCGGAAACAGGGGCCGGCCGCCGGTCGTCACCGGGGGCGCCGGAATCGGAACCGGGCACGCTCACTCCCTCATCCTGCCCCACTGCGGGGCGCGCACCAGCCCGGCCGACCAACAAGTACGCAACGGCGTCGACGGACGATGGCGTGCCGCCTTCTGGACGCCATGCGGCAAGATGAGCTGGTGAGTTCCCATCCAGCACCAACCGACCTGATCGAGAATGCTGCCGTCGATCCGGGCGCGCCGAACGGGAGGGGCGTTCCCGACCTTCCTTCCCAGGTCACGGACGGCAATTCGGCCGAGCAGTCGGACACCGCCGGCCCACAGGTCGCAGTGGTGGTGCTACTGGACGAGGTCGCCGTCGGCGTCGCGCGCACGGCTGCGGTCGCCGAAGCCGGGAGCGGCGATCAGGTCGGGGAGTTCCTGGTCGCCATCGCAGAGGACGATATCGCCGTCACCGCCACCTTCGCCGCCGAGCAGGCAGGCTATGGCGGCTGGCAGTGGTCGGTCACCCTGGCATTGCTCGGCGAGACGCCGCCGACGGTCAGTGAAGTGGTATTGCTGCCGGGGGAAAATGCGCTCCTGGCGCCGGTCTGGATCCCGTGGGACCGACGGATCCGTCCTGGTGACGTCGGGGTGGGCGATCTGCTTCCGCCTGTCGAGGACGATCCGCGGCTGGCCCCGACCTACCTGCAGTCTGACGATCCGGCCGTGGAAGAGGTGGCCCATGAGCTGGGCATCGGCCGGATCACCGTACTCAGTCGTGAGGGCCGGGTCGACTTTGCGGAGCGGCTGCACGACGGACCGTTCGGGCCGCTGGCCGAGATGGCGTTGTCGGCGCCCGCCCCGTGCTTCACCTGCGCGTTCTACCTCCCGTTGGCCGGGTCGCTCGGGCGGCTGACCGGAGCGTGCAGCAACGAGTACTCGCCCGCCGACGGCCGGGTGGTCGACGCGGGCTACGGCTGCGGCGCCCACTCCGAGACCGTGTTGAACATGCCGGCCAGATCCGCCGCCGCCGATTCGGTGATCGATGAGTTGTCGCTGGAGGTCCATCGACGTCCAGTCGGTCGCGCTCGCTCCGCGCGCACCGGGGGAGTGCTGGTCGAGGCAGCTGATCATGGCCAAACTGATCTGGACTCGGATGAAATGCTCGCCGCCGATTCGGAGCCGGCGGACGTCGTGGCCGCTGGGCTGGAGCCTGCGGACATCCAGGCCGCGGATGTTGAGCCTGCGGACATCCAGGCCGCGGATGTTGAGTCGGCGGACGTCGTGGGCGCTGACCTGGAGCCGGCGGACATCCAGGCCGCAGATCTGGAACCGGCGGATATCGATCTCCAGGACGAGGGCTGAGCGCCAGGAGAGGCGCGCCGACTCGGGTTCCGCGCACCGTACTGTGGCCGGCCCGATGACATCCGATCCGTTTGTCACCGCCGCGCTTCGGCAAGCGGTGTTGGGGGCGTGGGCGACTTCGCCTGCCCGGTTCCGGGAGGACGCCAATGCCGAGGAGGCCCTGGCCGTCGGCGGATATGCCGACCGGTTGCTGATCGAACTCGCGGCCAACGCGCTGGATGCTGCCAGGCAGGCCGGAGTTCCCGGCCGGATCCGATTCGCCCTGTGCCGAGTCGGCGGTATTGCGCAACTGTGGGCTGCCAATGTGGGAGCGCCGTTGGACGCGGCCGGAGTCGCCGGCCTGGCATCTCTGCGAGCCTCTGCCAAGAGAGGCCGCGGCGCGACCGTCGGTCACTTCGGCGTCGGGTTCACCGCCGTACTCGCCGTGACGGACGCGCCGGAGGTTGTGTCCCGAACCGGCGCGATCAGGTTCTCCAGAGCCGAGACCGCCACCGCCATCGGGCAACTTCTGGTGCCCGCCCTCGACGTCGAGGTCGCCGCGCGCGACGGGCAGGTGCCGGTGCTGCGCCTGCCCTGGCCGATCGATACCGATGCGCTGCAAGCGGATCCGATTCCTGAAGGATTCGACACCCAGGTACGGCTGCCGTTGCGGGACGGAATCGGGCCGACGATGCGCAAGCTGCTCGACGAGATCGGCGACGACCTGCTGTGGGCGCTCCCGGGCCTGCGCGCCATCGAGATCGAAATGGAGAACGGTGAACTCCGGACGCTGGAAAGGCAGGACGCCGCCGACGGCCGCGCGGTGATCCGCAGCGGCGACTCGGTTCGCCGCTACCGCGCGGTGACCCGCTCCGGCACCATTGCGTCCGAGCTGCTCGCCGACCGACCCATCGAGGAGCGCGGACGGGATCAGTGGATGCTGACCTGGGCGCTTCCCGAGTCGACGGAGCGTGCCGACCTGCGTTTCGCCGTCGACGAACCGCTCCCGCCGACGTTCCTCGGGGCACCGACCCCGACCGACGAACCGTTGTCGCTGCCGGCCCGGCTCGTCGGCACCTTCCCGGTCGACGACACCCGTCGACGGCTCGCGCCAGGGGCTCTCGGCGATCATCTGCTCACCGAGGCTGCGATGGGCTACGTCGAATTGTTCGACTCCGTGCCGGCTCCGCTTCGGCTCTCGCTGGTTCCGGCTGCGGGCTTCCCGGTGGGTCCGGTGGATGCCTCACTGCGCGAACGCATCGTGCGGCGTCTGTCCGGGCAGCCGGTGCTAGTCACGGCCCTCGACGAGCCGGTCGTGCCGGCCGCCGCGGTCGTCATTCTGCGAATTTCCGACCCGGCCGCTGTGCTGCTGGCCCGGGCCGTGCCAGGACTGCTGCGGGCGCCGCGTTCGCCGGCAGAGCTCGAGGCGCTCCGCATCCTCGGCGTCACCACGATGCCACTGGCCGAGGCGACGACGGCGTTGGCCGGCCTCGACGGATCGCCGTCGTTCTGGCACCAGGTCTACGAAAGCCTGGCCGACCAGCCGACAGAAGACCTGGCGAATCTTCCGGTTCCGCTGTCGGGAGGTGGGCGTCGCATCGGCCCGGCCGGTTGTCTGCTGCCGGGAACGGGCGCCGTGTCCGCGCAGATACTCGCGCTGGCCGCCGACGTCGCACCGGACCTTCGGATCATCCATCCCGAGGCCGCCTCCGGGCTGCTCTCCCGGCTGGGCGCGGTGCCGGCCGACGCGGACGCGCTGGTGGCGGACCCGGCGCTGATCCAGGCGTTCGTGCGATTCCGGGAAGATCTCGAGGACAGCGACCCGGATTTCGACGAACTTCGGGAGTTGGCGCGCCTGGCGCTGGCGCTCGCTGCCGAGGCGACCCTGGGCGCGGACCTTTTCGACGAGGTGGTGCTGACCAACGCGGACGGCGAGGCCTGGCCGGCCAACGAGTTGCTGGCTCCCGGCGCTCCGTTGGCAGCGTTGTTGGCCCCCGATGCAGATCTTCCGGTTCTCGCCGGCGAGTGGGCCTCCTACCCGCAGGACCCGCTGGCCAGGGTCGGCGTGCGGACCGGGTTCAAGGTCGTCCGCGTGGAGAATTCCGACGCGGACCTGCCGGATCTTCGAACGTGGTGGTCCGAGGTGGTCGGGAGTGGATTGCCGCCGGAGAGCTTCGACGCGATCGCCGACCTGGACCTGATCGACGACGGTCGCTGGGCGCAAGCCCTGGCCATGATCGCCGCCGACCGTGACGCGAGAGCGACGCTGACCTCCGGACCAGAGCCGTCCTACACGCGTTGGTTCTTGGCGCGGTCGGCGCTGCTGGCCGGTCGTCGACCCGGCTTCTGGCGTTCCCCCGGCGCCGTTGAGCTCAGCGGGCTCTACGACGTGTTGCCGCCGCAG
>JAABUT010000922.1_pt1 | contig 38965 bp, 35 predicted proteins | sample 5559281 | NCBI WGS metagenome assembly JAABUT01 (sample SAMN10711880, study PRJNA513359) | rock metagenome | isolation source: Antarctica rocks | place: Antarctica: Victoria Land, Ricker Hills nord | collected 2016-01-04 | reverse complement strand
CCGCCGATCCCGCCGTCGGGTGCTGCTGGCTCGCCGGTCAGGGTGGTGACAGCGGGTCACCATGAGCCGATCGGCTGGTAGCCGATTCGCCTTGCCGGCACGCTCCCGGCAAGACGGTCGTTCGACGGAGGTGGTCTCACCGTCCGTGACGGGAGTGGCCGTCGCGGCAGTTGAGGGTCCGGCGGCGGCGCAGAAGGTGTCGGTGGCGGCGCCGGGCCGGCCTGCCCGAGCGCCTGGTCGAGCGGAACTGGGTAAGCCGCGGCGGCTCGCTGGGCGGGGGATTCTCACCGCTGCAGCAGCCGGCGTGAGTTGCGAGCCAGCCCCGCCATGGCAGGTGTGTATGCGCGACCAAAGGCGCGTTCCTGAGCGCGACCGGCGCTGTAGATCAAGAGCCCAACCGGCACGGAGCAAGATATACAAAGGGTTACCGTTCGGCCCGCTGCGCGGGCCGAATGGCTCCTTTGTGTTGACCGCGACCGGCGGGTCGCTCAGTCGCCCGGGCGCGGGCCTGGCACAACCGGGGCAGGTCAGGTGCGCTTGCATCTCGACCCCCGCGGTGCCCAGCTCTCGTCGGGGCTGCCACCGTGATCGGTCGCCAGCGGCTGGTCCTCGTCGGCATTGGCGTCATGGGCGGGGAGCTTGGGCGGGGCGGCGTCCAGTGATGGAGGTTCTGTTCGTCGGCGCTGACCGAGAGATCGCAGATTTGATGCTCACAGATTGCTCACAAACTCAGCGACACGCCGTTGCACCAGATGAAACCGGGTGTCACACTGCACCTCCTCTGACCTGCAAGAACGACACCAGACGACACGAAAGGAGACCGGGTTTCTCCGCCTCATAATCCCTCGGTCGTGGGTTCGAGCCCCACCCGCCCCACCACTTGCTGACCCGCGGTGTTGCGCTCAAGCAGCGTGCCCTCCTCGCGGGCGAAGACCTCGCTGGTGTCGGTCTACGGCTCGCCCTCAGGCCTGCTGCTCGGACGTCTGCCGGGGGCGGTTCGCACGCAGCCCGTCGACGGCGGCGACACCCACAGCTCCGGGCGCTAGCTCAGCCTGCAGTCGCCGCTAGGGTGCCGAGGCATGACCGGGGTGGAGCTCGACGAGTACGGGCGCCCAGAGGTGTCCCTGGACGGCGACGAGATCGACACACTGCTGGGGTTCCTCGACTACCAACGCGCCACCTTGGAGTGGAAGTGCCGCGGCATGAGCGACGAGCAGCTGCGCATGAGCTTGCACCCGACCGCCATGACGCTCGGCGGGCTGCTCAAGCATCTTGCTCGGGTGGAGGCCTACTGGTTCAGCGAAGTCGTCGCCGAGGGTGGGAAGTCTGAGCCGTGGAGCACGATGGAGTGGGCCGTGGAGTGGCAGAGCTCTGCCGCCGACACGGGCGAGACTCTGCGAGGGCTCTGGGCCTCGCAGGTCGACAGTTCGCGCCGCGCTGTGACGGCAGAGCTCGAGGCTGGTCATGCCGCGCTCGGCGTGACGCATCCGGCGTGGGACGGCCAAGGGCGCCCGTCGCTGCGGTGGGTCCTCGTGCACATGATCGAGGAGTACGCCCGCCACAACGGTCACGCTGACCTGCTCCGCGAGTCCATCGACGGCGAGACGGGCGAGTGAATCGCCGTTTCGGACGTCAGCAGCCGGCCCCGCTACCGGCCGTTCCAGGGCACTAGCGTCGTTGATCGAGAGTGTGGATCAGCGCTGCCCGCCGTACGCCGGCACGGGCCGACCGTGCCGGCACCGCACCCGCGGTGACCTGCGGAGGTGGGCGCGCCACCCTCGCCGGGACCCCGTGGCGCGTCCTCAGGACCCCGTGGCGCGTCCTCAGGTGAACTCGAACCCCTCTGCCGCGGGTTCGAGCGCCTGCGACCTGCGGTTCTGCCTTCGCAGCCGTATGGTCGGACCCGGTCCAGGGGCAGCACACTGAGCCCCGGCCTGAGGTACAGCCGGATGTGTAGCCGGCGGGGCTGACGGGAGGGCCCGGACAGGGCAGGCTGGGCGCATGCCCGACGCGTTGGTCTGGATCCTCGTCGCAGGAGTCCTGCTGGTGGGCGAGGTGCTCACCCTCGCGGCCGTCGCCGGGCTGCTCGCCGGCGGTGCGCTCGCGGCGTTCGGTGCGGCGCTGCTCACCGACAGCCTGCCGGCCGAGCTCGGCGTCTTCGCGGTCGTCTCGATCCTTCTGCTCGTGCTCGTCCGTCCCATCGCGGTGCGCTCCCGGCAGCAGCGGAGCCCGGCGCTCACGTCGGCCGGTATCGTCGGCACGGTGGCGACGGTGACCGAGACCGTCGATGCCGTGGGCGGCCAGGTGCGGCTGCACGGCGAGCTCTGGCGCGCCCGCCCGGAGGTGGAGTCCGACGTCATCCCGGTGGGCAGCCGGGTGCTCGTGCACGCTGTCCACGGCGCAACGGTGCACATCTATCCGGTCGACCCGCTGTCCACGGCCAACTCTCCGCTCGACCCGCCCCACCACCCATGACCGCTCTGGCGGTCGACCTGGAGGCCCTCGTGACCGGCGTCATCCTGCTCGTCGTCGCAGCCGTCGTCGTGGTGTCTCTCGCCAAGGCGGTGCGCGTCGTGCCTCAGGCGTCGGTGTTCGTCATCGAGCGGCTCGGCCGCTACACCAAGACCCTCGAGCCCGGCCTGCACGTGCTCACGCCCTTCCTTGACAAGGTTCGTGCCAAGGTCGACATCCGGGAGCAGGTCGTGGCCTTCCAGCCGCAGCTCACGATCACCCGCGACAACCTGAGCGTGGGCGTCGACTCCGTCCTCTACTTCTCCATCACCGACCCCAACAGCGCGACGTACGCCATCGAGAACTATGTCGCTGCGATCGAGCAGCTGGTCGTGACCACGTTGCGCAACGTCATAGGCGGGCTCAATCTCGAGGAGGCCCTGACCGGTCGGGACCACATCAACGCCGCGCTCGCGACGGTCCTCGACGAGGCCACCGGCAAGTGGGGCATCAAGGTCAATCGGGTCGAGCTCCGCGCGATCGAGCCCCCGGCGAGCATCCGTGACGCCATGGAGCAGGCGATGCGCGCGGACCGCGGCAAGCGTGCTGCCATCCTCACCGCCGAGGGAGGGCAGCAGTCGGCGATCCTCGTCGCCGAGGGCGAGAAGCAGGCTGCGGTCCTGCGGGCGGAGGCGGCCAAGGCGGCCACGATCCTCAACGCCGAGGCCGAGCGGCAGAGCGCGGTCCTGCGGGCTGACGGCGAGGCGCAGGCTGTCGCCCGGGTCGTTCAGGCGATCAAAGCGGCTGGGGTCGACGAGCAGGTGCTGGCCTACCAGCGGCTTCAGCAGCTGCCGAAGGTCGCGGCCGGTGAAGGGAACAAGGTGTGGTTCCTGCCCGCGGAGCTGTCGGGGCTGGCGAGCCGTGCCGAGGCGCTGCTCCACCGGCCTCCGCCCAGCCCACCCGCGCCGCTGGGCTGAACCCGCCCGCCCGAGCGGTGGTCGGTGGACGACGTTACTTGCCCTGTAGCGTCTCGGCCAGCTCGCGCATCGGGCCGGGGAAGGCGGCACCGGCGCGCAGCAGCCAGGACGGCAGGGTGCCCAGGGCGAGTGTCAGGCTCCTGCCTATGTGGCGGACGTTGAGCTTCGGGTACGACGGGGACGCAGGATTGGGCGACCGCCTTCTCGCAGCGGTGCTACGGGGCGAGAAGAAGGCAACGTCCTCGCTGGCCGTGGAGTACCTCTCCGGCGAGCCGTTGCCCCGAGTTGGCGAGCGGCTCCGGCTCGTCGACCACGCCGGCGGCGTGCACGGCGCGGTGGAGACCACGCGCGTGACCATCACGCCGCTGCATCTCGTGGGCGACCAGGTCGCGCTGGATGAGGGCGAGGGCTTCCGCGACGCCGACGAGTGGCGGCGGGACCACATCGCCTTCTGGGCCCAGGTGGCGGCACTTGTCCGGAGCGACGCCGGAGACCCCGACTGGGAGCTCCGCGAGACCGAACCGGTCGTCGTGCACTGGTTCCGGCTGCTGCCGTCGACGGAGCAGGACCGTCATGACCCGTAGGACTCACAATGTCGGTTCCGACAGTGAGCTGAGTGGTACCGTATCAAGTACCACTTGGAGGAACGATGGCCATCACGGCCTCCGAAGCCCGCAAGAACCTGTTCCCGCTCATCGAGCAGGTCAACAACGATCGCAAGCCGGTGGAGATCACGTCGCGTCACGGCGGCGCTGTGCTGCTCTCCCGCGAGGACTACGACGCGTTGGAGGAGACCGCGCACCTGCTGCGGTCACCGGCCAACGCCCGGCGGCTGCTGGAGAGCCTTGCGCAGGCACAGGGAGGTGAGCGTCAGCAGCACCCGTTGTCACCGTGAGGCTGGTCTTCACCCCACATGGCTGGGGGGACTACTCGTACTGGCTCGCCGCTGACCGGGCAACGCTGAAGCGGGTCAACCGGCTCATCGACGACGTGACTCGCGATCCCTTCGCCGGCATCGGCAAGCCCGAACCGCTCCGTCTTGCCTTGGCCGGCTGCTGGTCGCGGCGGATCAGCGAGGAGCACAGGCTGGTCTACCTCGTCGACGGCGAGGACATCGTCATTCTGCAGGCGCGTTACCACTACAGCTGACGGCAGCCGGGCGTAACAGGCCCGCGACGTCGGCGGCGCTCAGACCACGCAGAATTCGTTGCCCTCCGGGTCGGCCATCACGACGTGGTCGGGCCGGTCACCCTGGGCCACCTCCTCGACCACGGTGGCGCCGAGGCCGGTGAGCCGCTCGACCTCACCGCCGACGCGTGCCCAACGCTGCTCCCACGGCTGGTGTCGGCCGCCGCCGATCTGGATGTCGAGGTGCAGGCGGTTCTTGACCTTCTTGGCCTCGGGCACCTGCAGGAACGAGATGCCGGGGGTGACACCGTCGGGGTCCGAGATGGACGCACCGCTGTCCCACTCGTCCTCGGGCACACCGTGTTCGGTGAGCCACGCCTCCCAGCTGGCGAAGCCCTCGGGCACCGGGGACGGCACGTAGCCCAGGGCAGCCGCCCAGAAGGCGGCGAGTGCGGTCGGGGCTGTGCAGTCGATCGTCAGCTGCCAGGGCGTGGCCATCAGCTCTCCTTGGTCGTCCGACGCCGAACCTCGATGCCCGGCAACCTACCTACCCGGCGCTGCTGCCAGGATCAGGCGATGGAGGAGTGGTGGCGCAAGGCCGTGGTGTACCAGGTGTGGCCGCGCAGCTTCCAGGACACCGACGGCGACGGCGTGGGCGACCTGCCCGGGGTGCTCAGCCGGCTGGACCACCTGTCGGACCTGGGGGTCGACGTGCTGTGGCTGTCACCCGTCTATCCCTCGCCGCAGGTGGACAGCGGCTACGACATCAGCGACTACCAGGACGTGGACCCGCTGTTCGGGACCCTCGCCGACCTGGACGCGCTGATCCACGGCCTGCACAGCCGTGGGATGCGGCTGGTGCTCGACATGGTCCTCAACCACACCTCCGACCGGCACCCTTGGTTCCTCGACTCACGGGCGTCGCGGGACAGCCCGAAGCGGGACTGGTACTGGTGGCGACCCCCACGTGAGGGGTCGGCTCCGGGCGCGCCGGACGCGGAGCCGAACCGGTGGGGGTCGATGTTCTCCGGGTCGGCATGGGAGCTGGACGAGCCGACGGGTGAGTACTACCTGCACACCTTCGCGCGCCAGCAGCCGGACCTGAACTGGGAGAACCCGGAGGTCCGGGCGGCGATCTCCGCGATGCTGCGGTGGTGGCTCGAGCGAGGGGTCGACGGCTTCCGGCTCGACGTCATCAGCATGATCTCCAAGAAGGCGGACGACCTGCTCGGCTTCGGACCGCAGCTGCACGACTACCTGCAGGAGATGCACCGCGACGTCTTCGCCGACCGGGCCCTGCTGACGGTCGGCGAGACGCCCGGGATCAGCGTGGTGGAGGCACGGCGTATGACGGACCCCGCTCGGAACGAGCTGGACATGGTGTTCGAGTTCGAGCACGTCTCGCTCGACCAGGGCGCCACGAAGTGGGACCCGCAGGCGTTGTCCCTGCCACGCCTCAAGCGGTGCTTCGCCCGCTGGCAGGAGGGCCTCGCGGACGCAGGATGGAACAGTCTCTACTGGGACAACCACGACCAACCGCGCGCGGTGTCCCGCTTCGGGGACCCCGGCCGGCACCGGGTGGCGTCGGCGACCACGCTTGCCACCGTGCTGCACCTGCATCGCGGGACACCCTTCGTCTACCAGGGCGAGGAGCTGGGCATGGTGAACGCCGGGTTCACCTCGCTCGCCGAATACCGGGACGTCGAGTCCCTGAATCACTACGCCCAGGCGGTCACGGCCGGACAGCCGTACGCAGAGGTCCTGACGGCGCTGCGACGCATGAGCAGGGACAACGCACGCACGCCGGTGCAGTGGGATGACTCGCCGTACGCCGGCTTCACCACGGGAGAGCCGTGGATCGCCGTCAACCCGGACCACGGCGTCGTCAACGCCGCAGCGCAGCGCCACGACCCGCAGTCGGCGCTCGCGCACTACCGGCGGCTCATAGCGCTGCGCCATGACGTCCCGGCCGTCGCACTGGGTGACTTCTCGCTGCTGCTGCCCGACGACGAGCAGGTGTGGGCGTTCACCAGGCGGCATCTGGACGTCGAGCTGCTCGTCGTGGCGAACCTCTCGGACCGGGAGGTCTCAGCCGACGTGCCGGACCCGGGGTGGGCGGCCGCGGAGCTGCTGCTGGGCAACCTTCCCGGCGGCCCGGGCGGCCTGCGCCTTCGACCGTGGGAGAGCCGGGTCCTGCGTCGTACGCACTGACGCGCTGAGCCCGTCCCGTGAGAGGGTCGCTCATGGTCGACCGGTGGTACCGCGAAGCGGTCATCTACTGCCTGGACGTCGAGACCTTCCAGGACTCCGACGGTGACGGGATAGGTGACCTCAAAGGGCTGATCAGCCGGTTGGACTACCTCGCCAGGCTCGGGGTGACCTGCCTGTGGCTGAACCCGATCCATCCCTCGCCGCGCCTGGACGACGGCTACGACGTCACCGACTTCTACGGCGTGCACCCGCAGATCGGCACGCTCGGTGACTTCGCCGAGCTGGTGCACCAGGCGAGCAACCGGGGCCTGCGCATCATCATCGACCTCGTCGTCAACCACACCTCCGACCAGCATCCGTGGTTCCAGAGCGCCCGGTCCTCGCCGGACTCGCCGTACCGCGACTGGTACGTCTGGTGCGACACCGAGCCGACGGACCGCCGGCAGGGGATGGTCTTCCCTGGTGAGCAGGACGAGACCTGGACGTGGGACGAGGCGGCGGGCGCCTGGTACTACCACCGCTTCTACAACTTCGAGCCCGACCTCAACACCGGCAACGAGGCCGTGCAGGAGGAGATCGACAGCATCATGGGCTTCTGGCTCGCCCTCGGCGTGTCCGGCTTCCGGATGGACGCGGCCCCGTTCGTCATCGAGCTCACCGAGCCCGACAACCCCAGCAGCCGCAAGGATTTCAACCAGCTCACGCGCTACCGGGAGCGGCTGTCCTGGCGGGGCGGCGACGCCGTCGTGCTCGCCGAGGCCAACGTGGAGAACGACGAGCTGGTCAGGTACTTCGGCGACGAGGGCGGCACCACCAACCGGCTGCCCATGCTGTTCGACTTCGTCCTGTCGGTCCGCACCTTGCTGGCACTGGCGCGCGGCGAAGCCGAGCCGATCAGGGAGGCGCTGGCCGGTGCGCCGGCCATCCCGCAGCACTCGCAGTGGGCGACGTTCCTGCGCAACCACGACGAGGTAGACCTGTCCCGACTGAGCAAGGAGGAGCAGGCCGAGTGCTTCGCGGCCTTCGGCCCAGAGCCGGATATGCAGCTATACGGTCGCGGCATCCGGCGTCGGCTCGCCCCGATGCTCGACGGTGACCAGGGCCGCCTCCGGCTGGCCTACAGCCTGCAGTTCACGCTGCCCGGCACGCCGGTGCTCCGGTACGGCGAGGAGCTCGGCATGGGTGACGACCTGTCGTTGCCCGAGCGCGAGGCGCTGCGGACCCCGATGCAGTGGTCCGACACGAAGAACGGCGGCTTCTCTTCGTCCGACACGCTGGTGAGACCGGTCATCGCGGAGGGGGCCTTCGGCTACCGGAACGTCAGTGTGGCCGCCGGGCGACGTGACCCGAGCTCCCTGCTGCAGTGGTTCGAGCAGATGATCCGGACGCTGCGCGAGTGCCCCGAGGTCGGCGTCGGGACATGCACGACCCTTTCGGTCGGGCCACCGTCGCTGCTCGTGCACCTCATGGCGGCGCGGCAGGGGACCATGCTGTTCCTGCACAACCTGGGGAGGGCGGACGTCGTCGTCGATGTCGGGCCGCAGCCGGGTCAGCAAGGTGACCCGGTCGAGGTCTTCAGCGACCGTGCGTACGCCGCCGCCGGTCCTGGCCTCGACGGCCTGGCAGTGGCGGCCCTGGGCTACCGGTGGCTGCGGCTCCGTCGCACCACCTGACCGCCCCGGGGCCGTCGTCAGCGGAAGGTGATGACCACCCGCCGGTTCTTGGCACGCCCAGCCGGGTTGTCCTTGCCGCCCACCTGGTCCGGGGTGACCGGCTGGGTCTCGCCGACCCCGCTCGCGGCGATCTGCACAGGCTTGGCGGCAAGGCCCTGCAGCAGGGCGGAGCGGACCGTCTGGGCTCGGGCCTGCGACAGCGCCTGATTGGCCTGGGACGTCCCGATCGCGTCCGTGTGGCCGACGACGCTGACTGTGCCGCGGGCCCTCGCGAGGCGCGCACTGATCTGCGCGACCTTCTGCTGGGCGGTCGACGTCAGGGTTGCCTTGCCGAAGTCGAACAGCACGTCGGAGGACAGGGTCAGGGTCGTGACCCCAGCCGACGACGTCTCGGACTCCAAGGACTCCACCGACAGCTTGAGGGTCGTCACCGACGGGTCGGGCAGCAGCGGCGTCACCGAGGCGTCGAGACTGCCCTGCGGCACGTTGGCCGGATCGCCCTCCGCTCGCGCTGGTGTCGCGCCTGCCGTCAGGAGCAGCAGAGCGACGACGAGGGTCCGGCGCCTCAGCGCGTCACCTGCACGTCACGGAACGGTGGGAAGTCGGAGAAGTAGACGTCGACCGACATGACTCCGTCGGGGGGCGCCGCGAAGGTGTACGTCCCCGAGGCGGAGCCGCCGCTGCGTGCGCCGACGCCCGTGACCTCCGGTTCGAGTGCCTTGCCGTTCGAGTCCTTCACGACGGCATACCTCTTGAGGTTCACCGGGTCGACCAGGGTCATGGCCGGCACGCTGTTGCCGCCGTTGAGGGTGAACAGCGAGAAGGACTTGTCCGCGGACTCCTCCGGCAGGTTCGGCATGAAGGTCAGCTGGACGGTCGCGAGCTTGCCGCGGACCTGCACCGGACTCACGCCGAGCATGATCGTCCCCTTGAGGGGACCCGGGATGGAGGCCGTCTGCTGCTTGGCCACCGCTGCCGATGGAGCGCCGGCGGCGCTCGCCGACCCGGACGGCTCAGGGCCGGAGCTCGACCCGCCTCCCGAAGGGCTGGACGACGCGGGTGCCGAGCTGTTCGAGGCGGTGGCACCTCCGCCGCCACTGCTGCAGCCGGCCAGGAGCGCGGCGGAGACAACAAGAGCTCCGGGGACCATCCGCATGCGCGCCTCCTTGTCGGTGCGCGATCCTACCGATCCGGCGAGTGCGGCGCGGGAGCGTTCCGGAGGCCGGCGACCGACGGTCACCAGCTCGCCTCGGCAGCGACGAGGAGGGCCCCGCGATTGCTGCCGCGGGGCCCTCCTCGTCGCGTGCTGTCAGCGGCTGGGTACCTCGACGTTCGCGGTACGCAGCTCCTGGTCGTTCGCCAACGCCGCGTTCGACGCGGACCCCGTGCACACCTTCGGAGGCGAGCTCGGCGTACCCGTGCCCGGACACAGGAACAGCTCCGGTGTACGGGTGTCCATCCAGAGCGGGTTTGCCTTCTTGGGCGCGACCAACCCGGTGTAGTCACCAAGGAAGTTACCCGCGAACTGCGTGGGCGGCGGCATCGACGACGAGGTGGCGCGTTCGACGCCGAACCTGGTGGTGTCCTCGCTGCCCGACACGCTCACGTCCATGAAACCGGTTGTCTCGTCATTGCCGTACTGCCGGTCGTAGTAGGACGTGACGAGCTTGCCGTCCCTGGTGAAGTCGATCCACTGCCACCACTGGCTCGTGGTCGCCTGACGCCGGTCGGTCGTGGCCACGGGCATGGCCCGTGGGTCGGTCTTCGTCCCGGTGAAGGTGGTCCCCTTGTTCTTCGAGACGCTCACGAGAATGTCGTTGTTGCACGCCCCGGGCGTCTTCACGCCGGTGTAGAGGTCCTGGCCGGTCGCCGTGCTGAACCCGGTGGGGACGCAGCCGTTGCCTTCGTTGGAGTGCCGGTTGATGTAGGAGCCGAAGGTGACGACGACCTTGCGGGGGTCCTTCGGGTCGACGGCGCCGGAGGGGTAGTTGGTGGCCCGGAAGTAGGAGTTGGAAGACGAGCTCTTCTCCGGCACGCAGGCCCGGCCGAAGTCCTTGCCGTCCTGGTAGGTGGCGCAGTCCGGAAGGTCGTAGTAGTCGCTGACCTTGATCGGCGGTGCGAAGGTGTTCCCCCCGTCGATCGACTTGGACAGCAGCATCTGGTTGCGGTTGTCACCAGGCTTCACCGGGTTGTTGAAGTTGGCGTACACGATGTAGAGGTTGCCGTCCGAGCCCGTGAACGGCTGGGAGAACTGGTTCTCGTTGCAGTTCGACGCCTCGCCGGTGGTCGCGGTCGTGCCGGCGCCGAACGTCTGCACGCACAGCGGACTGGTGCTGCTCACCAGCTTCGGTTGGCTGAACGTCTCGCCGTAGTCGGGGGAGAACGCCTCGTAGATGAACGCGGAGCCGTCCGACGCGAACTCCGTCCACGACACGTAGACGCGGTCCTGGAAGGGACTGCCGACGTGGTTGTCGACCGTCATCAGCTGCTTGTCGAGGAACGGCGCGACGCCGGTGCCGGAGGTGTCGCTGCTGGCCCGGACGTAGCGGCCGGGGAAGTTCCAGGACGCGCCGCCGGTCTGCGTCGACCGGTAGAGCACGAGCGCGCTCGAGGTGTCGGCCTGGCTGGACACCGACTTCCCGCGGTTGAACAGCTGGCAGCTCAGGTAGCCGTTGCCCTTGGTGTCGAACGCCACCGAGGTGTCGCCGCCGCCGCCCCAGTACTCGCGGCTGGCGCCGAAGTCGGCGACGTTCTGGACGCGGCCGCGGGTGAAGCTGGTCGGGGGAGTGCTGTCCTGCCAGCTGCGTCCGCCGTCGCGCGTGTAGGACGTGTAGCAGTTGCCGTCACCGGTGCGGTAGTCGTTGGCCGACCCGATCATGACCTTGGGGTTCTTGGGGTCGTAGGCGATGGAGGTCTCGTTGTTGGCCTGGCCCCGGCCGGCGAGGTCGGCGTCGGTGAGGTTCTGGCAGTTGACGTTGACCTTGACATTGGACTTGATGGCGTCCTGACAGCCCTTGGCGTCGTTGCCACGTTGCTCGTGCCTGTCGCGTCCACGGTCAGGGGACTTCTGCTGGGACGATCCGGCGGAGTCCTTCAGGGCCAGCGTCGACGCGCCGGACAGGAGCCGCTTCTGCACCTTGCTGAGATGGTCGTAGGAGATGCCGGACGCCTGCGCCGTGCCGGGGCCGGCTCCGACCGCCACGGGTACGACGGCGAGGGCGAGTGCGGCCGGCACGGCCGCCCAGCGGGTGGAACGTCTCATGTGCGCCTCCGAGAGGCCGAGCACGGATCGCGTGCCCGGGAAAGTGGCCGGCACGCGTTGGCGCACTCGGCGTGGGCGCCGCAGCGCGCCACCTCCCCTCCTCCCGTTCTGGCGGGCCATCGCGGCGTCCGGGAGCATGTCGCCTGGAGGGGGCGGGCGCAAGTGTCCGAGCCGGACAACAGGCTCGACGGTGCCGCCGCCCACCGGCACGCAGGAGTACGCCGACCGACCCGTCGCAGGGACGCTGGCCGGAAGGACCCCCGACAGCGAGGATGGCCGGGTGCATCCTCCGCGGACCTGGCTGGGCGTCCGGTGACGTGGCGCAGGCGGCGCGAGCGCTTCGACGTCGTCACGCCCACCCCCCGCGAGGCGCGGGAGGCGGAGATCGGACGGCGACGTCGCGGCTACTTCCTGGTCATGGTGCCGTGCCTGCTGCTGGTGCTGTTCGGCTTCTTCGTGCCCGCGCCGGTGCCGCTGCGCGTCGGCGCCCTCGCCGTGGCCGCTGTGCTGCCGCCACTCGCGGCCATCGTGGGCAACGCCGGCCCGCGCAGCTGACTGCCGACCCGGGGTCGACGCCGGACACAGCGGAAGGGCGCTCAGCAGGGCTTGGTCTCGGCGGTCTTGGCGGCGCGGTCGGCCATGCCCACCAGTCGTTCCGACAGCGTGCGCAGCGTGTCGGCCCGCAGCCGGTAGACCCGCACCCGGCCGCAGATCGTCGTCTCGACCAGCCCCGCCTCACGCAGCACCTTGAGGTGGTGCGACAGCAGCGGCTGGGAGAGCCCGAGCTGCTCCATCAGGTCGCGCTGGGTCAGCTGGCGGCGCTCGAGCAGGCGCACCAGGTCCTGCCGGCGCGGCTCGGCCAGGGCATGCAGCACGGCGGTGCCGGAGGATGCGCCGACGCCATGGCGGCCACCGGGGGCGCCCCGCGCTCCGGCGCCCACGGCCGGCTCACGGCCGGACCCCCCATGGAGGGAAGGACTGCTCATGGGGGCACACCGCCTTTCGGCCGGACTGGACGCTGCTCGTGCGTCGTACGACCTTAGGCGCCCGCAGGGCTACCTCGGGTCGACGTTCTGCAGCCGGACCGTGCCGCGCGCCAGCAGCCGGCCGCTCTGGTCGGTGAGGCGCACGTCCCACAGCTGCTGCACCCGGCCCTGCTGCACGGGCACCGCCTCGACCTCGAGCCGGCCGCCGGTCGCCGAGCGCAGGAAGTCCGTGGTGTTGCTGGTGCCGACAGCGAACTGCCCGCGGTCGGCCACGGCCGCGCTGGCACCGACGCTGGCCGCGCTCTCCACCGCCGTGGCGTAGACCCCGCCGTGCACCACGCCCCACGGCGTGTGGTGGTCCGGCCCGAGCTCGACGCTGCCGACGACCCGGCTGCCGCTCACCTCGGTGAACACCAGCCCGGCGGCGCGCAGGAAGGCGCCGGCGTCGGCGAGGTCGAGCGAGGGCTGCGGCGCGGTGCTCATCGGGCTCCTCGGGAGGTCGGCTCCGCAGTCAAAGACCCCGGCCTGCTGACTGTCAATGTCGAAGCCAGCTAAAGTCCGCGGCGTGGAGTGGCAGACGGTCAGCACCGCCAACTGCTCAGTGCAGCGCACCCTGGACGTGGTCGGGGAGAAGTGGTCGCTGCTGGTGCTGCGCGACACCTTCAACGGCGTACGCCGGTTCGAGGACCTGCGCCGTCATGTCGGCGTCTCCGAGCCGGTGCTCGCCGACCGGCTGCGCACCCTGGTCGCGGCCGGCATCCTGGCCACACGCCCCTACCGCGAGACTGGGCGGCGCGAACGCGCGGAGTACGTCGTGACCGACCGCGGCTGGGAGCTGCAGCCGGTCGTCGTCGGCCTGCTGCAGTGGGGCGACCGGCACCTCGCCGACGACGCCGGGCCGCCGGTCGAGGTCCGCCACCGCGCCTGTGGCCACCGGGCCGAGGCGGTCGTGCGATGCACTGCCGACGGGCAGGTCCTCGCGCCCTCCGACACCGAGCTGGTCGAGGGCCCCGGACTGCTGCCGGCGGCGACCGGGTGAGCCGCCGCCCGCACTACGCCTGGGTCGTCGCCGGAGTCACCTTCGTCGCGCTGCTGCTGGCCAGTGGGTTCCGCTCCACGCCGGGCGTGCTGATCGTGCCGCTGGAGGACGACTTCGGCTGGTCGCGGGCCACCATCTCGCTGGCCGTCAGCGTCAACCTGGTGCTGTTCGGCCTCACCGGCCCCTTCGCCGCTGCCGCGATGCTGCGCTACGGGGTGCGCCGGGTCGTGCTCGTCGCGCTCTGCCTGTGCGCGGCCGGCTCCGCGCTCACCGTCGTCATGACCGCGCCGTGGCAGCTCGTCGTGCTGTGGGGCGGCGTCGTCGGCCTGGGCACCGGCGCGATGGCCAGCGTGCTGGCGGCGACGGTCGCCGGCCGCTGGTTCGTCGCCAGACGCGGCCTAGTCATCGGCGTGCTCACCGCCGCCAGCGCCACCGGGCAGCTGGTCTTCCTGCCGCTGCTGGCCGCGCTCGTCACCTCCCACGGCTGGCGGTCCGCCTCCTGGCCGTCGCCGGCTCGGCGCTGCTCGCCGTACCGATCGTGCTGGTCCTGCTGCGCGACCGGCCCGAGGACGTCGGGCTCCGGGCGTACGGCGCGACCGTCGAGACGCCCCCCGCGGACGCCGCCGGCAACCCGGTCGCCGCCGCGCTGGCCGGCCTCCGGCTGGCCGCGCACAGCGGTCGGTTCTGGCTGCTGGCCGGGTCGTTCTTCGTCTGCGGCGCCTCCACCAACGGCCTGATCGGCACGCACTTCATCCCGGCCGCGCACGACCACGGCATGACGGAGATCGCCGCGGCCTCCCTGCTGGCCACCATCGGTGTGTTCGACATCGTCGGGACCACCGCCTCCGGCTGGCTCACCGACCGGGTCGACCCCCGGATGCTGCTGGTCTGGTTCTACGCCCTGCGCGGGCTGTCCCTGCTCGCCCTGCCGACCGTGCTGCAGAGCAGGTCGGTGCCGCTGCTGCTGTTCGTGGCGTTCTACGGGCTGGACTGGGTGGCGACGGTCCCGCCCACCGTGGCGCTGTGCGCGGACGTGGCCGGGCCCGAGCGCACGGCGGTGGTCTTCGGGTGGGTCTTCGCCGCGCACCAGATCGGAGCCGCCACGGCGGCGTACGCGGCCGGGCTGGTGCGCACCACGCTGGGCACCTACTCGCCGGCGTTCGTCACCGCCGGCTGGCTGTGCGCCGCGGCGGCCGCGCTGGCGTGGTCGGTCGGGCGGTCGCGTGGGCGCCGTCCGGTCCGGGGCAGAGCGGTGCCGGCCGTCGCCGAGGCGGCGCCACTGGCCTGACGCCCTGCGCAGGAGCAGGCTGCGGCCCATGACCGACACGACACCGACAGGCACCACACCGCCGCCCCAGGTCTGGCCGACCCTGCGCGCCCGCGACGCCAGGGCGCTGATCCGCTTCCTCGTCGACGCCTTCGGCTTCGAGGAGACCGTCGTCCACGCAGAGGGCGAGCGGGTCCACCACGCCCAGCTCGCCTGGCCGCCGGGCGGCGGGGTGATGCTCGGCTCGGCCCGCCCGGAGGACGGTGACGCGTGGCCGCTGCAGCCCGGCTCGTTCGGGGCCTACGTCGTGACGGATGACGTCGACGCCGTGCACGCCCGGGCAGTCGCAGCCGGCGCGGACATCACCGACGGGCTGCACGAGACCGACTACGGCTCAAGGGACTTCGCCGCGCGTGATCCGGAGGGGAACCGCTGGTCGTTCGGCACCTACCGCGGCGAGCCCCGCCCCGCGTAGGGGCCGGTCCGGCCCGTGTGCGCCGGCCGGTCCGGCCCGGAGTCCGGGTCGGCGTGGACCGGGAGCGCGACGGCCCCGGGGGTCATCGCCCGTTCCAGGTCCAGGGCCTCCCGTTGCCGCAGCGCCCAGGCGCCGCCACCGAGCGTCCGCAGCGCCTCGCCCAGCTGCTCGGGTGGCAGCGGACGGCCCGTGTGCCACCCCTGCACGGTGTCGCAGCCGGCGCGGGCGAGGGTGTCCATCGTGGCCTGGTCCTCCACCCCCTCGGCCACCGCGTGCAGGCCGAGGTCGTGCGCCAGCTGGATCGTCGAGGACACGATGAGGGCGCAGGCCGGGTCGGTGACGAGCTCGCGCACGAGCGACTTGTCGATCTTCAGCTCGTGCACCGGCAGGTGTCGCAGGTAGCCCAGGCTGGCCATGCCCGTGCCGTAGTCGTCCAGGGACAACCCCACCCCGAGCTCCTGCAGGCCGCGCAGCGTCGTGACGATCCGCTCGGGCTCCTGCATGACGACGTTCTCGCTGACCTCCAGACGCAGACTCTGCACCGGCAGGCCGTGCCGGGCGAGCAGTCGACCCACCGCCGCCGGCAGGTCGATGTCGAGCAGGTCGGGAGCCCCGACGTTGACCGCGACATGCAGGTCGTAGCCGGCGCGCAGCAGCTCGCTCAGCTGGGTGAGCGCCTGCTCCAGCATCTGCAGTGTCAGCGTGGGCAGCAGCCCGGCCCGCTCCAGCTGGTCCAGGAACTCCTCCGGCAGCAACAGCCCGCGACGCGGATGCCGCCAGCGCACCAGCGCCTCCAGACCCACGACCCGCCCGTCCCCGGGGTCGACCATCGGCTGGTAGTGCGCGACCAGCTGGCCGGGCGCGGCCAGCGCCTCGCGCAGCTCGGTGACCAGCTCCAGCCGGCCTCGGGTGGGCGCGTCCAGGGACGGGCTCCACGCCTCGCACCCGGTCCGCAGGCGCTTGGCCCGGTACAGCGCGGTGTCGGCGCGGCGCACCACCTCCAGCGCAGGGTCCGGCACCGAGGCGCTCCGCGCCGGTACGGCGGCGTAGCCGATGCTCGCGCCCACGGCGACATGGGTGGCGGCCAGCAGCGCGGGCTGGCCCAGCAGCGTGCGCAGCCGCGCCGTCATGGCCGCGCCCCCCGCCACGGCGGCCGGGTCGTCGGACGGGACGAGCACCGCGAACTCGTCGCCACCCAGCCGGGCCACCAGGCAGCCCGGGCAGTTGGCCCGCAGCCGCTCGGCCACCAGGACCAGCAGCTGGTCGCCGCTGGCGTGCCCGAGGCTGTCGTTGACCTCCTTGAACCCGTCGAGGTCGATCAGCAGCAGAACGCCCGGCGACCCGCCCCGCCGGGGCCGCCGGAGCTGCTCGAGCAGGCCACGGCGGTTGGTCAGGCCGGTCAGCTCGTCGGACCGGGCCTGCACGCGGGTGCGGGCCAGCGCTGCGTCCTGGTGCAGGAACACCAGCGTGCGACCCATGGCCAGCACGACGCAGCCGGCGGCCAGGCCGGTCGCGACGGTCGGAACCGCCTGCTTGCTGCCGGCGACGAGCACCGCGACCGCGGTCAGGGTGAGCACGGACGGCACCGCCATCGCCACCCGGGCATCCCCTTGGGCCCGGGCGGGGGAGCGGCCGAGGCCGGCGGCCAGCGCGACGCACACCGGCCCGGCGGTGTAGGTGGCGTCCAGCCAGGTGCCGAAGTGGTAGGTGCCGGCGGCCGTGCGCAGCCCGTAGACGACGTCGCCGAAGGTCATCAGCGCGAAGCCGGTCACGAGCAGGGTCCAGACCCGGTCCAGCCGCCACCCGGTCAGGGCGAGACCGGTCACGGTCGCCACGAGCAGGGTCAGCCCCCCGACCGGGTAGGCGAGTGCGTAGACGACGTGGTAGGCGCTGCCGTGCAGCAGGGAGGGGTAGAGCCGCACCGCGGCGCCGCGATGGCGACGGCCGCACCACCGGTGAGGACGACTGCCCCGTCGAGCACGGACCCCCGGCTCAACCGCTCCTGCCGGCTCACCCGGTCCCGGGTGAGCAGCAGCAGGCCGGCGTACGCGCAGGGGTAGAGCAGCAGGGAGGCGGTGTCGGAGCGGTTCAGGCCCCACGGGCCGCCAGCCTCGCCGACGCTGACGTAGCTGACCACGACGAAGCCGGCCGCGTAGCCGCTCAGGCCCAGCCCGAGCAGCAGCCAGACCACCCGGGACGGGCTGTCCCTGCGGGCCGCCGAGGCGAGCGTCGCGAGCGCGGCCGTCACCGTCACGGCGCACAGCCACAGCTCGGCGGCGGGTGTCCTGGTCGTCGGCCGGGTCAGCAACGCGTTTGCCAGCAGACCGACCCACAGGGCGAGTGCGCAGGTGGCGGGCAGGCCGCGGCGGGCCTGTGACCTCCACCGCGACGACATGCAGCTCCTCGAGGGTCCAGGCCCCACCAGCCGATCGGCACAACCGGCTCCATCCTTGAGCAGGCGCGGCCGGACGTCCCCCGAACGGCCCAACTGCCCGCGCTGCTCACGCGGGGGACGGCCGCGGCGGGCTCTCGGGCAGGATGCCCGCACACCTTGCCTGGAGGCCCGCATGCCGCTGGACCCGCCGATCGCCGCCGTCCTCGAGCTGCTCGCGCAGAGCGGCATGGGCTCGATGGCCCAGGGCACGCCGGAGCAGGCCCGCAAGGGGTTCCGCGCGATGACCGTCGGCCTGCGCGACCCGCAGACGCAGGTGGAGGTCGGCTCGGTCGAGGACGCCACCCTGCCCGGCCCGGTCGGCGACTTGCGCGTCCGCCTCTACCGACCGCGCGCGGAGGGCCCGGTCCCGACGGTCCTGTACTTCCACGGCGGCGGGTTCGTCATCGGCGACCTCGACACCCAGGACGACCACGCCCGGCTGCTCTGCCGTGACGTGGCGGCGGTCGTGGTCAGCGTGGACTACCGACTCGCCCCCGAGCACCCCTTCCCCGCCGGTCTGCAGGACTGTCTCGCCGCGACCAGGCAGGTCGCCGGGCAGGTCGAGCGGTTCGGCGGTGACCCGGAGCGCATCGCGGTCTCCGGCGACAGCGCCGGGGGCAACCTGGCCGCGGCCGTGGCGCTGGCGAGCGTCACCGACGGGCCGCCGCTCGCCGCGCAGCTGCTCATCTACCCGGGCGTCGACTTCCGCGAGGACGACGGCCTGCATCCGTCGCGGGTCGCCAACGCGGAGGGGCTTTTCCTCACCGCAGGGGACATGCGCTGGTTCCGCAGCCAGTACCTGCCGGACGAGGCGGCCGCCTCCGACCCGCGCGCCTCCCTGCTGCTGGCCCCCGACCTCGCCGGCTCACCGCCCGCGGTGGTCGGGGTGGGGGAGTACGACCCGCTGCACGACGAGGGCACGGCGTACGCCGAGGCGCTGGCCGCCGCCGGCGTGCCGGTCGTGCTGCGCAGCTACCCCGGTCTGGTGCACGGCTTCTTCGGCATGGGCACGTTCTCGCCCGCGGCTGCCGCCGCGACGGCAGACCTGTGTGCCCAGCTCCGCGCCCAGCTCGGCTGAGGAGCCCCGCGCTCGTCAGGGCCGGTCTCCGCGGTCGAGCGCGGCGGTCAGGGTGCGGCGCACCGCCTCGGCCATCGCGGCGCGGAAGCTGGCGAGCAGGGCCTGCGCGGCGACCGGCTGGATGCTCTCCAGGAGCGCCTGCATGCGGGGCCACTGCTCGGGTGGGGCGCCGGCCGCGGCGAACTCGCGCCAGGCCGTCTCGTGGAACATCTGCACGTAGGCGTCGGCGGCCCGGCCCACGAGCTCCGCGACCTGCTTCTGAGCCGCCACGACCGCGGCGGGGGGGATACCGAGCCGGATGACCTGCAGGCCGGCGGCGACCAGTGACGGGTCGAGGACGAGCAGCCGGTCACCGTCGAGCCGTTCGAGCACACCCATCCCGACCAGCTCGTCGATGACCCGGGCGTCGGTCGGCTGGCCGGCCCGGGCCATGAGGGTCGCGGCGTCGGTCTGCTCCGGGGGCTCGGGCAGCCAGGGAGCCATCAGCGCGCCGCGCAGGGCGAGCGCGGCGGCGCCGCCGCCGGTCGGGGCGCCCGCCAGGGTCTGCTCGATCTGGTGCAGCGAGAAGCCCTCGGACAGCATCTCGCGCACCAGCTGCAGGCGGCGGACGTGCTCCTCGCCGTACAGCCCGGTCCGGCCCCGCAGCCGGGGCGCCGGCAGCAGGCCGCGGGCGGCGTACGCCCTGACGTTGCGGACGGTCAGGCCCGCACGGGCGGCCAGCTGGTCGATCGTCAGCTCTGGAACCGCGCCCTGGGGCTGGTCACCGCCGGGCTGGGCGGCAGCCGCGGTCATGGCCCTCCCCGGGGTCCGTCAGCCCGCGCCCTGCGGCCTGAGGGCGCCATCCTTGCCTGCCGGCTCCTGCCTGTCGCCCGCAGCAGGACGTGCGGCGGTACGACGCCACGGCCGCCCGGCCGTCTGCTCCGCGACCTCGCCGGACACCCGGGCCACTCCCCAGGCGAGCGCGCCCAGCAGGGCCAGCGAGCAGACCAGCACGACAAGGCCGGCCGCGCCCCACAACCAGCCGGGGATGTCACTGCTCTTCTCGCGCCGCAGGATGGCGCCCTCGGGACCCAGCGGCCGGGTGAAGCGGGCCAGCGCCGGGACCTCGGGAGCGGGGATCGCCGGGTCGGCGGGCAGCCACACGGGAGCGGCGGACAGGGCGCGCCCGTCGTGGACGCGCAGCAGGGTCTTCCAGTCGCCCGACACCGGCACCGGCTCGGTGCTGCGCCAGTGCCCCGGGCCGACCCGCTCGAGCGGGGAGACCCGCTGCCCGCCGCCCTGCCAGGCGGTGAGCTGCACCCAGGACGGGCTGTCGGTCGCCTGCTCGGGCAGCCGGACGTCGGCGTAGGCATAGCGGGTGCCGGCCTGGGTGGGTGCGGGGGAGAGCATCACCTGGGCCTGCACCGCCGACGGGACCGTCGCGAGCAGCCCGTTGGCGACCATCGCCGCGACGACGAGCAGCCCGGCGGCGAAGGCAGGCGCTGCCAGGCGAGGACGGGGCAGCCGGCCCAGCAGGCCGAGGCCCAGCAGGGCGCCGAGCAGGCCGCCGGCGACCCCGCCGGCGAGTGCCATGAGGGTGCCCTCGACCGCGATGTCGGTGGTCCAGGGCAGCGTGGACACCAGCCGGCTCCAGAGCGCCTCGGTGCCGGTGCCGAGGGTGCCGACCAGGGCGCCGGCGACGAGGCCGAGCAGCAGCGGCCGGCATACCAGCACGAGCGCGGTCAGCTCGACGAGGGCGGCGCTGCCGACGTACAGCGGGAGGGACGGCGTGGTCTGGTCGAAGACGTGGCCGACGACCAGGCTGATGCCCCCGCGCAGGGCGAGGAAGAACAGCGCGGCGGCCAACGCGCCGCCCCGGCCGATCCACAGCCGCGCGGCGACGAGCGCGACGCCGGCCGCCACGGCGATCAGCAGCGGCTGCTCGACCAGGCGGAACTGCGGCACGCCGAAGTCGTACTCGCCCTGGAAGGTGGACAGGCCGATGAGCAGGCCGCCCATCGCGTAGCCGCGGCGCAGGAAGCTGCCGACGCCGGTCGGCGGGGTCGCGACCGCCGACCTGCCCTCCTGCTCGAGCACCACCAGGCCGACGAGGCTGAGCCCGGCGCCGCCGATGAGCATCAGGTGGGTCGGGCCCCACAGGGTGACGTCCTGGCCGAACAGGCGGTGCCACCCGTCGTCGAGCGGGAAGCCCAGCAGTGCGTAGAAGCCGGCACCGGCGATGAGCAGACCGCCGACGGGGGCGTGCCAGTCGCCGGTGATCCGGACCGCATGCCGGCCCGGGCGCTCGTCGAGCGGCAGTACGACGGCGAGGGCGCCGGCCGCGAACAGGCCGAACAGGCCGAACAGGATCAGGTAGTGCGCCGGGTTGGCCAGCGGCCCGGCGTCGCGTCCCTCGTCGATGTGCAGCGAGATGTCCCAGTACATGCCGAGCAGGGCCGTGACCAGGGACGGCGTCGCGACCGCGGCCGGCAGGGCGTACCAGCCGGGCAGCCCCATCGTTGCGCCGAGCCGGTCGGCGGCCCGCTGCACCAGGGTGGTGCGCCTGCTGCGGTGCAGCCACGCGACCAGCAGCAGGGCGGCACTCAGGGCACTGGCGATGGCGGAGGCGAGCACGACCTCGCCGAGGGCGGCGGCGCCGGCCGGCTTGGTGGTGCTCCCGGCGGCGGCCCACAGCATGGTGGTTGTCATGCACCTATGCGACATCAATCGCTGTCACATCGTCAAGGGGACGTGACGAACGCCTCCTCGAGCCCGGTCAGGGCCGCGTGCAGGCCGCTGAGCAGGCGCTGGAGGTGGGGCACGCTGCGCCGGCAGCCGACCAGGCCGAACTGCATCCAGCCGTCGTAGCTGGTCACCGTGATGTTGAGGGCCTGGCCGTCCACGGGGATCGAGAGCGGGTAGGCGCCCTGCAGCCGCGCGCCGTTCCAGAACAGCGTCTGCTGCGGCCCCGGCACATTGGAGATGACCAGGTTGAACGGCGGGCGCACCACCTTGTGCAGGCCGACCAGGCTGTTGAACAGCAGCGGCGCCATCACGGCCGCGCTCAGTGCGGAGACCTGCAGCTGGCTGAGGCCGGCCAGCGCCGCCTTGCCGGCGTTCATCGAGTCGCGGACGGCGAGCAGCCGCGCCTGCGGGTCGGCGACGTCGGTCGCGAGGCTGCACAGGATCGTCCCGACCGCGTTGCCGCCCGACGGCCCGCCGTCCTTGCGCAGCGACACCGGCGTCATGGCGACCAGCGGGCCGGCCGGGAGCGCGTCCAGGTCGAGCAGGTAGTCGCGCAGGGCGGCGGCGCACATCGCCAGCACCACGTCGTTGACGGTCGCGTCGGCGGCCTTGGCCACCGCGCGGATCCGGTCCATCGACCAGGCGTCCGCAGCGAAGCGGCGGCTCCCGGTGATGGACACGTTGAACGGGCTGCGCGGTGCCTGCCCGGGGAGTACGGCGGCCTGCTGGCGCAGCGCACCCTGGGCGAGCTGCAGCATGCGGGGGCCGAGGCCGACGGTGTCGCGCACCGCTCCGAGGGCGAGCCCCGGCAGCGCGAACAGGCCGGGGCGATGCCCGCCCTGCCGCTCCCTGCGCTGCACGGGGCGCTGCTGGTAGGGCATCGGCACGTTGCGCTCGTCGGGATCGGTGGACAGGCTGGACTGCAGCAGGCCATTGACCGAGACGCCGTCCATCAGCGAGTGGTGCACCTTGGTGTAGACGGCGAAGCGGTTGCCCTCCAGCCCCTCGATCAGGTGCGTCTCCCACAGCGGCCGCTGGCGGTCCAGGGGCGTGCCGTGCAGCCTTGACACCAGCGCGAGCAGCTCGCGGATCCGACCGGGCTCGGGCAGCGCGGAGTGCCGCACGTGGTGCTCGAGGTCGACCTCGCTGTCGTCCAGCCACATCCACTGGCCGAGCGTGAGCGCCGAGCGGTAGGGCCGCTTGCGGAACGCCGGCGCGAGGTCCTGGACTGTCACGGCCCGCCGGTGCAGCTCGCGCAGCCAGCTGCGGTCGGCGCCCGTCGGCAGGTCGAACAGCTGCAGGCCGCCCACGTGCATCGGCTGTTCGCGCGACTCGGGCAGCAGGAACATCGCGTCGGTGGGTGGCATGAGCTGCATGGCGACCGGCTCTCAGGTTTCGGGGGACGGCTCCGGGCCGAGCGGCGGCGAGGTCCGCCCGGGCGAGATCCTGCCCGACCCGCGGCTCGCACCGGCCCGACCTCCGGCTCCGACCGCCGCCGTCGCACCCGCACCGGCCGCCCGGATGGTCCGCTCGTGGTCGGCCAGACCGCGGACCGAGCGCATCACCAGAGCCGGCGCGAGGCCGCGCAGGAGCGGTACGGCGCGCAGCCACGCCTGGGCGTAGACATGTGCGTTGCGTCGCTCGATGCCGGTGGCCATCCGCTCGACCGCCGGCTCCAGCGGGTAGGTGCGGCCGAAGACCCAGGGCAGCTCGGCCCGCATCCTGCCCAGCCCCGGCAGGGCGTCCGCGCCGCGCACCATGTCCGTGTCGGTCCAGGACAGGTAGGCCACGCCGACCCGCACCCCGTGGTGCGCGAGCTCGGCCCGCAGGCAGTGCGCGAAGGCCTCCACCGCAGATTTGCTGGCGCAGTAGGCACTCATCATCGGCACCGGGAGCAGCGCCGCCAGCGAGGCGACCTGCAGCACGTAGCCGCGGCTGCGCACCAGCTCGGGCAGGAAGGCGCGCACGGTGCGGACGCTGCCCATGACGTTCACCTCGAGGACCCGGTCGTACGCCGCCGGGTCGGCCAGCAGCAGCGGACCGCCGGCGGCGATGCCGGCGTTGGCCACGACGACGTCGACCCGGCCGAAGCGCGCCAGCACGCGCTCGGCGGTCGCGGCCAGCGCCGCGGCGTCGGTCACGTCGACCTCGAACGCCGCACTGCCGGGGCAGTCGCGGCTGACCGCTTCGAGCTCGACCGGCTCCAGCCCGAGCAGGGCCACCCGGGCGCCGCGGGCGGTGAGCCGGCGCGCCAGCGCCGCACCCACGCCACGGGCCGCACCCGTCACGACGACGACCTGCCCCGCCATCGCCGTCACGACCTCACCTCGGATGCGGCGGCGGTGACGTCGTACTGGCTGAGGTCGAAGTGGCTGAGTGCCCTGCGGAAGACGAAGGTGAAGGTGGGCCACAGCGTGGTGTTGCGGCCGTGCCGGTCGAGGTACCAGCTCGAGCAGCCGCCGGTGTTCCACACCGTGCCGGCCAGCCGCCGCTGCAGGCCGTCGTTGTAGGCGTCCTGCGCCGCGCGCCGCGGCTCCAGCGCGGCCAGCCCCAGCCGGTCCATCTCCTCCAGTGCGTCGAGCAGGTAGCGGATCTGGGTCTCGATGACGTAGACGATCGAGCTGTGGCCCAGGCCGGTGTTGGGCCCGACCAGGTAGAAGAAGTTGGGGAAGCCAGCGACGGTGGCGCCGTGCAGCGCCTGCATGCCGGCGGTGGCCCAGTGCTCTGCCATGGTGCGGCCGTCGCGGCCGACGACCCGGTGGGCGACGGGCGGGTCGGTGACCCGGAAGCCGGTGCCGAACACGATGGTGTCGACAGGGTGCTCGGTGCGGGTGCCGGCCGCGTCCGCGGTGACGACGGCGTGCGGCAGCACCTCCACGACGCGGTCGGTCCGGACCTTCACGTTGGACCTGCTCAGCGCCTGGTAGTAGGTGTTGCTGAGCAGCACCCGCTTGCACCCCAGGCGGTACGACGGGGTCAGCCGGGCCCGCAGCCGCGGGTCGAGCACCTGCCGGGCCAGGTGCCGCAGGGCCTCCTTCTCGGCCACCCGCATCGCCCGCTGCTCGAAGGAGAAGCCGAGGATCCAGCTCTCCCGCAGGCTGTAGATGCCGGCGCGGGCCAGCCGCTGCGCCGCCGGCACATGCCGGTAGAGCCACCGCTCGGCGGCCCCGATGGCCCGGTCGCGACGGGGCAGCACCCATGGCGCGGTGCGCTGGAAGACGGTCAGCTGCGCGGCCCGTTCCTGCACGTGCGGCACGAACTGGATCGCCGAGGCGCCGGTGCCGATGACCGCGACCCGCTCGCCGGTCAGGTCGTGCCCGTGGTCCCAGGCGGCGGAGTGGAAGGTCGTCCCGGCGAACCGGTCCAGCCCGGGCAGCGCCGGGACGCTCGGCTCCGACAGGGGACCGACGCCGGCGACCACGATGTCGGCGGTGAGCTCTCCCCGGTTGGTGCGCAGGTGCCAGCGGCGCGCCGTGTCGTCCCACCGCGCGTGCTCGAGCTCGGTGTGGAACCGCAGCTGCGGCAGCACGCCCTCCTCGCGGGCGGTGCGCCGCAGGTAGGCCTGGATCTCCGGCTGCCCCGAGAAGCTGCGGGTCCAGTCCGGGTTGGGCGCGAAGCTGTAGGAGTACAGGTGGCTCGGGACGTCGCAGGCGCAGCCTGGGTAGGAGTTGTCGCGCCAGGTGCCGCCGACGTCCCCCGCGCGCTCCAGGACGACGAAGTCGTGCCGGCCGGCGCGGCGCAGTGCGATCGCGGCGCCGAGCCCGGCGAACCCCGACCCGACCACTGCCACCGCCACGTGGGCGGGCAGGTCCGGGCTCGTCACCACGCCGACCTCCTGCCGATGGGCGATCATTGCTACAAAACTGTAGCAACATCGATGTAGCATAGCTGGGGTGACGGGTGCCACCTCCGACCGCAGGCCGTACGCCGCCAGGCTGCCGCCCGCCGAGCGCCGGGACCAGCTGCTCGACGCGGCCCTACACACGGCCCTGGACCGGGGCTTCCACGCCGTGACCGTCGACGGCGTCGCCCGCGCCGCCGGCGTGACCAGACCGGTCGTGTACGGCCTGTTCGCGGACCGGGCCGCACTGCTGACGGCCCTGGTCGAGCGCTCCGAGCAGCGGGTCGTCGACCAGCTCGCGCCGGTCTTCCCGGCCGTGCCCGGTGAGCAGGACGACGTCGACCCGGACGAGCTGCTCGTCGACGGCGTGACCGCCTACCTCGAGGCGGTGCGCGCGGATCCCGCCACCTGGCAGGTCGTGCTGCTGCCCCCCGAGGGCAGCCCGCAGGAGATGCAGCAGCGGGCCAACCGGTTGCGCCGGCTGCTGCTGGCCCAGCTCCGCCAGCTCGTCGAGTGGGGGGTGGCGCGCCGCGGCGGACCGGCCCTGGACGTCGACCTGTTCACCCGCTCGGTCTTCACGCTGTCCGAGGGCGCGGCCCGGCTGCTGCTCACCGACCCGCAGCGCTGGACGGTTGAGGCGTTCAGCGACTTCACCCGTGCGGTCCTCTCCGGCCTGCACCCCGATCCGCGCTGAGCTTCGGGTGTGTCGGCGGCGCACTACGGTGACCGGCGTGACCGCCACCGCCTCCGACCCCTCGATCCAGACCGGCCCGGTGGTGCGCGCCGCCGCCGAGGCCGCGGCGCGGCTGGCCGGCGAGGCGGCCCGGCTCGAGCGCGACGGCGTCACCCGGGCCGACTCCGACCGGCTGGCCGCCGACGGGCTGTACGCCGTCTACGGCCCACCCGAGCTCGGCGGCGGCACCCCGGCCGAGCAGCGCCGGGTCGCGGAGCTGCTGTCCGGCGCCAGTCCGGACGCCTGGTTCGTCTGGTTCCAGCACGGCCCGGTCGTCCGGATGCTCGGAGCCAGCGACAACACCGCCCTCGCTGCGGCACACGTCCCGGCGCTGTGCGCCGGCTCCGAGCAGGGCGGGGTCGCCTACAGCCACCTGCGCACACCCCGGCCCAGCGTCATGGCCGAGCGGGTGGACGGCGGCTGGGCGCTGACCGGCCGCCAGCCCTGGTGCACCGGCTGGGGACTGGCCGACGTCGTGCTCGCCGGCGCCCTCGTGCCGGCCACCGACGAGGTGCTGTTCGGGCTGGTGCGCGGCGGCGACCAGCCGGGGCTGCGCAGTCTCGGCGAGCTGCCGCTGGCGGCCATGGCCGGCACCTCGACCCACGTGGTCGCCTTTAACAACCTGGTGCTGCCGGAGGAGTCCGTTGTCGCGCTGCGCGCCCGGGCCGAGTGGACGGCGTACGACTCCGGGGTCAACGCCAACGTCCAGCCCTCGACGTTCGGCATCGCCCTGGCCGCGCTTGACCTGCTGGAGGACCGCGCGCCCAGGCCGGCCGCGACGCTGCGTGAGCGGGTGCTCGGCGTCCGCGCGGCGGCGTACCGGCTGCTCGACGAGGTCGACGGGCGGGAGGCGCACGACGAGCGGCTGGCGCTGCGGGCGCAGGCGCTGCTGCTCGGGATCGAGTGCACCACCGCGCTGCTGACCGCGCGCGGTGGACAGGGGATGGGCCTGGACGACCCGGCCCAGCGATTGCTGCGGGCAGCGGCGTTCCAGGTAGTGCACAGCCAGGCCGCGCCGATCCGCGCGGCGACCCTGGACGCGCTGGTGGCGTGACCGCCCGGCAGGACGGACCGGACCACCTCGTCGTGGAGCAGGTCCGCGGGGTGAGCGTGCGCTGCTACGCGCAGCGGCCGCACTCGGTGGTCGAGGTCCTGGAGCGGGCACTGCCGGCGTACGGCGACAGCGTCCTGCTCGTCGACCCGGAGCTGGGACGGACCGAGACGTACGACGGCTTCGCGAGCCTCGTCGAGGGTGCGGCCGCCACGCTGATGGCGTGCGGTCTGGCCCCGGGGGACCGGGTCGCCGTCCTGCTGCGCAACGGGCTCGAGGCCGCGGTCGCCATCTGGGCGTGCGCGCGGGCCGGGCTGGTGCACGTCGGGCTGCCCCACGACGCGCCGCCGGCCCGGCTGCGCGAGCTGGTGGAGCTGACCGGACCGGCGCTGCTGCTGGCGCAGGACGACCTGGACGCCGGCGGCCTGGGCGTCCAGGTCCTTGCCGCGACCGACATCCTGCTCGGGGAGCGGCGGGCCTGGCAGCCGGGGCGGCCGCTGCCGGACCAGGACACGACGTACTCCCTGATCCCCACCAGCGGCACGACCGGGCGGCCCAAGGCGGTGCGCGTCACGGGGCGCATGACCGGCCACGCGGCCGCCTTCTACAGCCGCACGCTCGGGCTCGGCCCGTCGGACCGCACCGCGATCCACCTGCCCTTCGCGTGGGTGTCCGGGCACGTCACGCAGCTGACGCCGGCGATGCTGTCCGGCGGCTCGGCGGTGACGATGGCGGAGTTCTCCGCACCGGCCCTGGTGCGTACGGCGGTCGAGCACGGCGTCACGTGGCTGGACGTCGTGCCGAGCATCTGGGAGCTGCTGCTGCGCACGACGACGTTCCGGCTGCCGGAGCTGGCCGGGCTGCGCCTGGCGGTGTTCGGCGGCGCGCCGGCCCCGCCGGGGACGCTCGACCGGGTCCGTGCGCGGCTGCCGCAGCTGCGGCTGTACGACGTCTACGCCCTGTCCGAGACGTGCGCGCCGGTGACCTGCCTGCCCGACGGCGAGATGACCCGCCGCGCCGGCACCGTCGGGCGCCCGGCGCCGTACTGCGAGGTGCGGGTGGTGTCGCCGGACGGGACCGACGTCGCGCGCGACGAGCCGGGAGAGGTGTGGGTGCGCGGGCCCGTCGTGACGCCGGGCTACTGGGGCCCGGCCGATCCGGCGCCCGTGACCGCCGGCGGCTGGCTGCGGACCGGCGACGTCGCCCGGATGGACGAGGAGGGCTACCTGCTCATGGGTGGGCGGGCGGTCGACCTCGTGATCCGCGGCGGGGTCAACGTCTTCCCCGCCGAGGTGGAGCGGGCCCTGCTGGCGGCGGGGACGCTCGCCGAGGCCGCCGCCTTCGGGGTGCCGTCCCAGCTCACGGGGGAGAACGTCGCGGCCGCCGTCGTCCCCCTGCCCGGCCGGCCGGTCGATGTGCCGGCCCTGCAGGCGCAGGTGCGCGAGCGGGTCGGCGGCCACGCCGTCCCGCGACCGGTGCACGTCGTCGACGCGCTGCCCCGGGGCCGCAACGGCAAGGTGGACCGGGCTGCCCTGCGCGCCGCCCTGGCATGCGAGCCCGGCTGAGGGCGGGTTCTCTCTGGATCAGGCCGGCACGCGTCCGGCGCTGTCCAGTCGGTGCAGCAGGTCGGGCAGCACCGTGCCCAGGGGGGCGTCGAGGGTGAGCGCCGCCCGGGCGTCGCCCCTCGTCGCGCCCTGGTTGACGATCGCGACCGGGACGTCGTGCTTGCCCGCCCGCAGCACGAACCGGTAGCCCGACATGACCGTCAGGGACGAGCCCAGCACGAGCAGCGCGCTCGCCCGCTCCACCAGCGCGAAGCAGGCCTGCACCCGCGCGGCCGGCACGTTCTCGCCGAAGAAGACGACGTCGGGCTTGAGCGTGCCGCCACAGACCCTGCAGCCCACCGGCACGAACCGCTCGAGCTCGTCGTCGGCGAGGTCGACGTCGCCGTCGGGGTGGATGCCGGTCACCCGCGCCTGCCAGTCGGGGTTGGCCGCGCGCAGCCGCCGGTCCAGGTCCTCCCGCGCGCTCCGGTCGTCGCAGTCGAGGCAGACGACCCGGTCCAGGCCGCCGTGCAGCTCGACCACCGCCCGGCTCCCGGCCGCCCGGTGCAGGCCGTCCACGTTCTGCGTGATGGTCGCGGTCAGCAGGCCACGCCGCTCGAGGTCGGCAACGGCGCTGTGGCCGGCGTTGGGGACGGCCCGGGCGATGACCCGCCAGCCCAGGTGGCTGCGCGCCCAATAGCGCCGACGGGCCGCCTCGTCGGTGGTGAACAGCTGGTAGGTCATCGGCGTGGCCCGGCGCGCCGGCCCGCTCGGGCCGCGGTAGTCCGGGATCCCGGACTCGGTCGACAGGCCGGCGCCGACCAGGGCGACGACCCCGCCCGCGCCGACGAGGTCGGCGAGCCGGTCCCGCGCCGTTTCGTCCACCCCACCATGCTGCCTCACCCCGGCCTTGTGGTCCGGGGGCCGGTCGCGCAGGATCAGGTCGACAGCGACCGACGGACGGGGAGCGCCATGGACCGGCAGGACGTGCGGGTGGACCGGACGGACGACGTCGTCACCATCGAGATGCACCGGCCCGAGCGGCGGAACGCCCTGTCACTGGGCCACATGCGCGAGCTGATCGCGGCCTTCACCGAGGCGGGGGAGTCCGATGCGCTCGGCATCGTGCTGGCGGGCGCCGGCCCGGTCTTCTGCGCCGGGCACGACTTCGCCGACGTCGCGGGGGCGGACCTGCCCGACGTACGCCGGCTGCTGCAGACCTGCACGGAGCTCATGGAGCTCGTGCAGTCGGTCCCGCAGCCCGTGGTGGCGCGCGTGCACGGACTGGCGACGGCGGCCGGCTGCCAGCTGGTGGCCTCCGCGGACCTCGCCGTCGCGGCGGACACGGCTGGCTTCGCCGCCCCCGGTGGCAAGGGCGGCTGGTTCTGCCACACGCCGATGGTCGCGGTGGCCCGCAACGTCGGGCGCAAGCGCGCGATGGAGCTGGCGCTGTCCGGCGACGTCATCGACGCCCGCACCGCGCTGGACTGGGGCCTGGTCAACGCCGTCGTCCCGGCCGCCGAGCTCGACACGGCGGTGGCCGAACTGGTCGCGCGGGTCACCCGGGGCAGCGCCGCGAGCAAGGCGATCGGCAAGTCGACGCTGTACTCCCAGCTCGAGCTCGACCAGCAGCAGGCCTACGCCTACGCGATCGAGGTGATGGCCTCGACCAGCCAGCATCCGGACGCCCGGGAGGGCATGGCCGCCTTCCTCGAGAAGCGCGCCCCGAAGTGGGCCAGCGCGCGCTGACCTGAGTCAGCCGGGTGCGACGACCCGGGCCTGCTGCACGCCGACCGTCACCAGGTCGCCGCGCTGCAGCCTGCGCCCGCGGCGCTGCTCCGCCTCGTCGTTCACCGAGACGGCGTCCTGCTCCAGCAGCGCCTTGGCGTGCGCACCGGAGTCGGCGAGCCCGGCCAGCTTGAGGAACTGACCCAGCCGGATGCCGTCCTCGGCGACCGCGACGTCCTGCACGCTGTCCACCGCTCAGACGGTACGACGGTTCAGCCGGGCCAGCCGGGCCAGCCGGTACGACGGTGTCGCGCGCCGATCCTGTCGCTGGGCAGCCCTACCGTGACGGCATGCGGCTGCTGCACACCTCCGACTGGCATCTGGGCCGGTCCCTGCACCAGCACGACCTGTCCGCCGCCCAGGCCGCGCTGGTCGACCACCTCGTCGAGGTGGTGCGGGCGGAGCGCGTCGACGCGGTGCTGCTGTCCGGGGACGTGCACGACCGCGCGCTGCCGCCGGTCGAGGCGATGCAGCTGTTCGACGAGGCGCTGGGCCGGCTGCGCGACGCGGGCGCCGCCGTCGTGGCGATCAGCGGCAACCATGATGCGCCGGCCCGGCTGGGGGACAAGAGCGGGCTGCTCGACCCCCGTATCGCCCTGCGGACCGACCCTCGTCGGGTGGCCGAGCCGGTGCTGCTCGAGGACCGCGACGGACCGGTCGCGTTCTACGCCGTGCCCTACCTGGAGCCGGCCGCCGTGCGCGACCTGCTGCCCGGCCCGCCCGACCCTGACGGCGACGTCGCGCCTCCGGGGGCGGGGGCGGGGGCGCACACCCGCGTGCTGTCGCGGGCTCTGCGTGCCGTGCACGCCGACCGGACCGAGCGGGGCGGCCGGTCGGTCGTGCTCGCCCACGCCTGGGTGACCGGCGGCGAGGGCAGCGACAGTGAGCGCGACATCACCGTCGGAGGCGTGGCCAACGTGCCGGCGGCCCTGTTCGACGGCGTCGACTACACCGCGCTCGGGCACCTGCACCGTCCCCAGGCGCTCGCCGAGGGCCTGCGCTACTCCGGTTCCCCCCTGCCCTACTCGTTCTCCGAGGCGGCCCACGACAAGAGCTCCTGGCTGGTGGAGCTGTCCGCGACCGGGCTCGAATCGGTGCGGGCCGTCGCCGCGCCGGTGCACCGCAGGCTCAGCCGGCTGCGCGGCACCCTGTCGGACCTGCTCACGTCCCGCGCGTACGACGGGCAGGAGGGCGAGTTCGTCGCCGTCGTGCTCACCGACCCGGTGCGCCCGCTCGACGCGATGTCCGCGCTGCAGCGCCGCTTCCCGCATGCGCTCACCCTCGAGCACGAGCCGGCCGGCGGCCACCAGGACGACGGCTCCAGCTACGCCGCCCGCACGCGGGGGCGCAGCGACCTGCAGGTGGCCGAGTCCTTCGTCGGCCACGTCCGCAGCGCCCCCTCGCCGCGGGACGCGCAGCTGCTGCGCGACGCGCTCGAGGCTGCCCGCCAGCACGAGGGCGCCGCGTGAGGCCGCACCTGCTCGAGCTGGAGGCGTTCGGCGCCTTCCCCGGTGCGGTCCGGCTCGACCTCGACGCGCTCGGCGAGAGCGGCCTGGTCCTGCTGTGCGGCGACACCGGCGGCGGCAAGACGACCCTGCTCGACGCGCTGGGCTTCGCGCTGTACGGCGTGGTGCCGGGTGAGCGGGCGCGCGCAGGCGACGACCTGCGCTCCCATCACGCCCCGGACGGCGCGACGGCCCGCGTGCGCCTGGAGTTCACGGCGCGCGGACGGCGGCTGCGCCTCACCCGGACCCCCGCCCAGAGCCGACCGAGCCGACGCGGCGTCGGCCTGGTGACCGACAACCCGACCGCCTTGCTGGAACGCCGGACGGCCGCCGGCTGGGAGCCCCTCGCCCAGCGGCCCGAGGACGTCGGGCACGAGGTCGAGCGGCTGCTCGGCATGGACAGCTCGCAGTTCTTCCAGGTCGTCGTGCTGCCACAGGGACGCTTCGCCGCCTTCCTGCAGGCCGACCACAAGGAGCGGGAGAGGCTGCTCAAGCGGCTGTTCCACGTCGACCGGTTCGAGCACGTCGAGGCGTGGCTGGCCGACCGCGCGGCCACGGCCGGGCGGCGGGTGGACGCCGCGCGGAGCGAGCTCGAGCGGCTGGCCGCAAGAGTCGCCCAGGAGGCCGGAGCGGAGCCGCCCACTGACCTGGTCGGAGCACCGTCCTGGGCAGCGGAGTGGTCCGCCGCCGCGGCCGCCGAGCTCGCCGGCGCCGCTGAGCAGGCGAGGCAGCTGCTCGCGGTCCGCACGGGCGCCGACGCGGCGCTGGCCGAGGCCGAGCGCATCGCTGGCCGCCAGCGGGCCCGGCTCGACGCCGAGCAGGAGCTGGCCCGGCTCGAGCAGGACGCCGATCGCATCTCGCTGCTCGCCGAGGAGCTGGACGCGTCCGTGCGGGCCCGACCGGTGCAGATCGCGCTGCTGGCGGCGGCGGAGGCCGAGAGCGCTCTGGTGGTCGCTGCGTCGGCGCGCGGGGCCGCGCTGGCCCAGATCCCGGCCCTAACCCCGGCCGAGGCCCCGGCTGGGGCTGTGGAGCCGGCCGACGAGGTGTCGCTGCGCTCCCGTGCCGCCGACCTGCGCACCGAGAGGGGCCGGCTGGACGGCCTCGTGGAGGTGCAGCAGCGCGCCGTGCGGAGCCGCGAGGCCGCGGCCACGGCTCAGCGCGCCGGGCAGGTGCACACCGAGCGCCACTCGGTGATGCGGGAGCGGATGCTGGCTCTTCCGGATCAGCTCGCGGCAGCGGAGGAGGCAGTGGCGCGGGCCATGGCGGCCGAGCAGGCCCTGCCGGAGGCGCGCCGTGCGCTGGCCGAGGGCGAGGCTCAGCTGGCGCTGCACGCCGAGCTCGCCCAGCTGGAGGACCGGCTGGTGTCCACCGCGGACGCGGCCGCCGCTGCCGGCGCGGCCCACGAGCAGGCGCAGCAGGCGGCCCGACAGCTGCGGGTGGAGCGGGTCGACGGTCTCATCGCCGAGCTGGCCGCCCTGCTCGAGCCGGACACGCCGTGTCCCGTCTGCGGCGCCACCGCCCATCCGGACATCGCCGAGCTGGCCTTCGGCGGCGTGAGCAAGGACGACGAGGAGGCCGCGGAGCGAGTCGCCGTCGCCCACCTGGAGCGGCTCCGCGAGCGGGAGCGAGAGACGGTGCAGCTGCAGGAGCGCCGAGCCGGCCTCAGCGGGCGCCTCGCTGCTGAGCCGGTCGACCTGCCGCTCCTGCGGGGGACGGTGGTCGACCTCGAGCGCGATGCTGCTGCGATGTCACCCGCGCACGAGCTCCGCTCGACCGTGCGGCAGGAGCAGGTCGGCCTCGGCAACGACCTCGCCCGGGTGGAGACGCTGGAGCGAGAGGAGGCCAAGCGGGCCGAGGAGAGCGGAGCGCTCGCGGACGAGCTGCGCGAACGGCTCGTCGCCGAGCTCGGCCACGACCTCGACCTCGGCCGCCGACGGGGAGAGGTCGATGAGCTCGCCACCGCGTGCGAGCGGGCGGCCGGAGCCGTCGCCACCGCAGCGCTGGCGGCGCACGCGCTGGAGCGGGCCCAGGCGGCGGCTGCCGCGGTGTGCGCTGCCAACGGCTTCGCCGGGCCCGCCGCCGCTGCCGGGGCCGTTCGCCCGGAGCGGTGGCACGAGACGACGACCGAGCAGCTGAGCGCCCACCGCGACCGGCTGACCGGCCTGCGCGCCCGGCTGGCCGGCGCCGAGCTCGACGTGGACCCCCACGCTTGCGTCCCGCTGGCCGCGCGGCGCGATGAGGCCCAGCGCATCGCGACCGAGCACCAGGCGGCAGTGGTCCGCGAGGGCCGCGCCCAGGCCCGGGCGGCGGCGCTGGCCGAGCTGGCGCCGCGCTACGCGATCGCTCATGCCGCGCTTACGCCACTGCAGGCCGAGGCGGCGGAGGTGCGCGCGCTTGCCGAGCTGGCCGCGGGGCGGGGCGACAACCGGCTGTCGATGCCGTTGTCGTCGTTCGTGCTGGCGGCCCGGCTGGAGCAGGTGGCCGAGGCGGCCAGCGTGCGGTTGTCCCGCATGAGCGGCGGTCGCTACACCCTGGTGCACACCGACGCGGGTCGTGACCGGCGCAGCCGCGCGGGGCTCGGCCTTCAGGTCGAGGACGGCTGGACCGGGCGGCGCCGCGACACGGCCACGCTGTCCGGCGGCGAGACGTTCATCACGGCACTGTCCCTGGCGCTCGGGCTCGCGGACGTCGTCAGCGCAGAGGCCGGCGGGCAGAGCATCGACGCCCTGTTCGTCGACGAGGGCTTCGGAAGCCTGGACGCCGGGTCGCTGGACTCGGTGATGGACGTGCTCGACGAGCTGCGCTCCGGAGGCCGGCTCGTGGGCGTCGTCAGCCATGTCGCGGACCTGCGGCAGCGCATCCCGACCCAGATTAGGGTGCTCAAGGGCGTGAGCGGCAGCCGCGTCGAGACCACCTGAGCGCGCCGGCCGGCGGTCCAAACCGGCCGCGCAGGGCCTGCGTCCGGCCCGTCACCGGGCGGTATCTCACCGACAACGCACAGCCCGGGCGGGTGACCCGATCAGCCGGCCCCCTCGCGGAACGATCTTCGCCGCACGGCGCCGCCCCACGCTCAGCCGGAAGATCACTGCGGGTGTACGGCGAAGATCGCCAGGCTGGGGCCGAGCACGCGTCGGCCCGAAGGCCCGGCCGTGTCGGCCTGACCCCCGTGCGGGCTACCACGTGCCGGCCGCGTGAACCGTGAACTCGACGAGCTCGGGGGTGAGGTCGAGACCGAGCAGCCACAGCGCGGCCGATGGCTGACGGCGACATCCGAGGGAAGCACGGTGCGCAAACGCCCGTGCTGTGCTGCTGTCCGCTGCTCGTTGGACGGGCGAGCCCGGCTACTTGCCGGGAACCTGGCTCTTGAGCTGGTCGCCGGACGGCGCACTCTGCTTGAGCTGGTCGACCTTGTCAGAGATCTTGTTGAGGAACGCGTCGTTGTTGATGAGCACGCTCGCTCCGACGACCACGGCGATACCCAGCAGCAACGCCAGGATCGACATGACCAGTCCGGTCTTGGCCACGCCGCCACCGGTGATGCCGGGCAGCTTGGCCTTCTTGATACCGACGATCGCCACGATCAATCCGATGATCGCCAGCACGATCGCGACGGGCGCCAGAATCGCAGTCAGGGCGCAGATCAGGGCCGACAAGCCGAAGATGAGGCCGAAGGTCGCCGCGGCGCTCGTCTTGATGTGCGTAGTCGCCTCCTCGCGGACGCGCACCTCCCGCTCGTCGCGCCGGTTGCGCTCGTCGAGCAGGTCCGCGTCACGCGCGGGCTGCTGGGTGTCGGACATGCGTCCCGTGACGTCCCGGCCGCTGCTGGTCCCGCCGCCCGGAGTCTCGCTCTGGCTGATGCGGGTGGAGCCGTCGTCGTCCTGCCGTGCCATAGCTGTCCTCCGAGGTTGACGTCCACCACCACGTGCCCGGGCCCGACCTGGCGGCAGCGCCAGGGTGCCCTTACCGGGAAGGTCGCGGCCCAGTCTGCGGTCCCCCGATGCGACGTTGGCCTGGTCGGTGGCCGCCGCGGCCCCAGCCGCGTCACGCGCTGCGGGACAACCGCAGCGGCCGTTCAGCCCGGCCGTCCCGAGGACCGGGCGTCCGGAGGTCCCGGCCGCCCCGAGATCTTCGTGTCCGCTTCCCCGCGGGATGCGCCCGCCTCGCGGACACGATGACCTTCGTCGCGGCGACCAGCAAGGTCATCGTGTCCACCAGCAGGCGTGACGAGCCGGCCCGGCGGACACGATGATCTTGGCTCAGCCGGAGACGAGAAACGTGGCGGTCGCCGGTGCCACCTGGAGCCGCCTGGAGCCGCCACTACCGCTGCGCCACCGGTGCGGGGGCGGGCGCCATATGACCGGCAGGGGACTGGCGCGCGCCCCTGCCGGATCCTCCTGCCCTGTTCCGCCCTGCCGGTGCGCCACCGGTGTGGGGGCAGGCGCCATACGTCCGGCAGGGGACCTGCGACCGGGGGCCGGGTGCTGCCTGTTCCGCCCTGCCGGGTGCGCCACCGGTGCGGGGGCAGGCGCCATACGTCTGGCAGAGGTGGGGCCAGGCCCTGAAGTCCGCCCTCAGCCGCCAAGGTGGGGCCGGCCGACCGCGACCGGAGCCGTCTGCACCGGGGTGCCGGATCCATCCCGCCGACCGTGGGACGACGGCAGCTCGACCGGCTCGCCGCCGCGACCGGCGGCCCAGCCCGGCGGGGGTCCGGCCCAGCCGAGGACCAGCTGGGACTCGCCGGACAGCAGCCGCTGGGCCCGCACCCCACCGGTCGCCCGGCCCTTGCGCGGGTACTCCGACAGCGGCGTCACCTTGACCGACGACACCGTCCCCCACGCCATGGACGTCGGGCCCCTGCCCCGACCCTCCGGCGGCAGTCCGGCACCGGTCACCACCACCGGCTCCTCGAACAGCGTCTCCCCGGCGCCCAGCGCGACGGCGCTGAACCCGACGACCGCGGCCCCCGCCGCCAGCTTGACGCCGGCCATCCCGGCGGCGCTGCGTCCCTGCGGTCGCACCGATGACGCCGGGAAGCGCAGCAGGTCGCCGGTCGAGGTGAGGAACACCAGCTCCTCCTCGCCGTCGACCAGCTCCACCGCCGCGACCACCTCGTCGCCGGGCCTGAGGGCGATCAGGTCCAGTGCGTCGCCCTTGGCCCAGTCCGGCACCACCCGCTTGACCACGCCCTGCCGGGTGCCGAGCGCTAGGCCCGGCCCCTCAGCGGCGAGCGAGCACAGCCCGACCACCCGTTGACCGCGGCCCACCTCGGCGAGCTCCGCGGCCGGAGCCCCTCCGCGCAGCGACAGCGCTCCTGTCGTCACCCCCGGCACCGCCGGGAGGTCCAGCACCCCCACCCGCAGCAGCCGCCCGGCGGAGGTCAGCAGGCCGACCTCGCCCCGGGTCGTGGTGCGGGTGCCCGCGAGCATCACGTCGTGCCGGCTGCGGCCGGTGCGGGCGGTCGCGCCAGCCGCCGTAACCGGGGTGCGCGCGAGCAGGCCGGCCGAGGACAGCAGCACCTCGCACGGCTCGTCGGCAACCTCGAGCGAGGCCGCGGACCGGGTGACCAGGGCCTTGAGGTCACCACCGACCAGCACCGTGCGCCGAGGGGTGCCGTGCTCGCGGGCGATCTCGGCCAGCTCGTCGGCGATGACGCGGCGCAGTGCAGCGGGCGAGGCAAGGACCTCCTCGAGCGCCGCGATGGTGACCCGGAGCGCCGCCAGCTCCGCCTGGAGCTTGTCGACCTCGAGGGCGACCAGCCGGCGCAGCTGCATGTCGAGTACGTAGCCGGCCTGCACCTGCGAGAAGCCGAAGCGGGCCACCAGCTGGACCCGCGCCTCCGCCACGTCCGCGGAGCGCCGGATCACCCGGACCACCTCGTCGATGTTCGCCAGCGCCAGCAGCAGACCCTCGACCAGGTGCGCCCGCTCCTGCGCCCGCCGCAACCGGTACCGCGAGCGCCGGGTCACCACGTCGACCCGGTGGCCGAGGAAGACCTGCAGCAGGTCGGTCAGCCCCAGCGTGCGCGGCTGGCCCTCCACCAGCGCGACGTTGTTGATGCCGAAGCTCTCCTCCAGGGGCGTGAGCCGGTAGAGCTCGGCCAGCACCGCCTGCGGGTTGAAGCCGGCCTTGACCTCGACGACCAGCTGGGTGCCGACCGAGCGGTCGGAGAAGTCGTTGACGTCGTGGACGCCCTGCAGCTTCTTGGCCTTGACCAGCTCGGAGACCTTGGCGATGACCCGCTCGGCGCCAACGCCGTACGGCAGCTCCGTGACGGTGACGGCCGACCGGCCGCGCGGCAGCGGCCCGACCTCCGCGGTGGCGCGCATGCGCACCACCCCACGACCGTTCTCGTACGCCGACCGCACCTCGCTCATGCCGAGCAGCTGCCCGCCGGTCGGCAGGTCAGGGCCGGGCACGAAGCCCATCAGCTCGTCCAGCGTCGCCTCGGGGTGCTCGAGCAGGTGACGGGCGGCGTCGATCACCTCGACCAGGTTGTGCGGGATCATGTTCGTCGCCATGCCGACAGCGATGCCGGACGTGCCGTTGACCAGCAGGTTGGGGAACGCCGCCGGCAGGACCGAGGGCTGCTGCAGCGAGCCGTCGTAGTTGGGCTCGAGGTCGACGGTCTCCTCGTCCAGGTCGTCGGTGAGCAGCAGCGCGGTCGAGGTCAGCCGGCACTCGGTGTAGCGCGAGGCGGCCGGGCCGGCGTCGGGGCTGCCCCAGTTGCCGTGCCCGTCGATCAGCGGCACCCGCAGGGCGAACGGCTGGGCGAGGCGCACCATCGCGTCGTAGATCGCC
>JAABUT010000921.1_pt1 | contig 39000 bp, 41 predicted proteins | sample 5559281 | NCBI WGS metagenome assembly JAABUT01 (sample SAMN10711880, study PRJNA513359) | rock metagenome | isolation source: Antarctica rocks | place: Antarctica: Victoria Land, Ricker Hills nord | collected 2016-01-04 | reverse complement strand
CGCTTCTGCGGTGGGTCCTGTTCGCCGCCCTCGCGCTCGCCGTTGGTGGCCTGGTCGGGCAGCGACTGGCGGCCGGTGTCGTGCGCAAGGCGAAGTCGGCAGGCGCGGACCTGGCCGTGATCCGGGCGCCGGTGACGCTGGCGGCCATGGTCGGCGCGCTGGCCGTGCTCGGACTGGCGGCACACTTGCTCGGTTCGGGGGACGTCGTCACCGGTCTCGGCCGGCTCTCACTGCCCGCGCTGCTGGGCACGCCGACCGGTCGGCTGCTCGTCGTTGAAGCGGCCGCGTTCGCGTTCGCCGCCGTGCTTGGCCGCTCCCGGCGACTACGGCCGCTGGCCGCGGTAGCGCTGCTGGCGGTGATCCTCGCCGAAGGCCGCCGCAGTCACTTGCGGGAACTCGACGCTGGTTGGGGATGGCTGGTGCTGGTCATCCATCTCACCGCGGCGGCGATCTGGGTCGGTGCGCTGGTGCACGTGGTGCGGGTCGCGTGGGCGTGGCGTGCCCGGCCGGTCGCGGCGCACCGGGTGCTGACCGATTACGCGCGGGTTGCGCTGCTGCTCGTGCTGGTCGTCCTCGCGAGCGGCACGTTGGCCTCGATCGTGGTGCTGCCCAACGTGTCGGCGTTGACCGGCACCGGCTATGGGCGGCTGCTGCTGGCCAAGATCGGCCTCGTCGTCCTCGTCCTCGCGCTCGCGCTCGCGTCCCGCCTCCGGCTGCGCAACACCAGCCCGTTGCGCGCACCGGCGGCCGGCGAGAACGTCCTCCACCCCGGCCGGGCCGCCCGCATCGAACGGATCACGCTCATCGCAATCCTCGCGGTGACCGCCGTGCTGGTCTCGGTGGCCACACCACGACAGGCCACCTCAGCCCTCACCTTGCCGCCCCCGCCGACCGGGCCGGTCGTCCGCCTGGCGACCCTCATCGGGCAAGTCACCGTCAGCGTGGCCGCCAGTGATGGGCAGTTGGAAGTGCGCACGAGCGTGCCCAACCCTGGTGCGGAAAACGACAGCACCGCCGGCGCGTCGACGAACATCGCCGCCACCCTCGGCTCACTCGGCGCGGCCCGGCCGGTGGCGCTGCGGCGCTGCGGCGCGGACTGCTTCATCGGGCCTGCCCAATGGTTCAAAGGCAGCAACCGGTTATCGGTGACGGCGTCGGCGAAAGGTTGGGCTGGCGGCACCGCGGCGTTCACCGTGTCCTGGCCGCCGGTCAGCAGCACTGCCCTGCTGCCGCGGATGCTGACAGCGATGCGGGCGGTTCACGCGGTCACCGTGCACGAGGTTGTCACCAGCAACACCGCCGCGCCCGCGCCGCTGATCACCAGCAACATCCTCACCGGGCCCGGCTTCCTCACCGAAGAGCCGTACAGCACCGCCGGAATCTCCTCCGTGACCGTGCTCGGCAGCGATGCCGGCATCACCGAGATCGGGGTCGCGATGGTTGATCAGGGCTACTACTTCCGGATCAAGGTCGGCCCCGATTACCGCATCCGGGGCGAGGTCATCACCGCGCCCGAGCATCTGCTGACCCGCACCTTCGACTACCCGTGACCGGTGTTTGCGGATCGGGCGAGCACCGCAAGCTACTATCCAGCGTAGAAGGTGACCGGTGGATGGAGGCGACGTGGCGCAGTTCGGTGCCCTGGAAGCGGCAATCATGGACTGCGTCTGGTCGGCCACCGAACCGTTGACCGTCCGCGACATCCTCACCGGACTGGACCGGAAACCGGCCCTGGCCTACACCACTGTGTTGTCGGTCTGCCAGAAGCTGGAACGTAAAGGCTTCCTCTCCCATGACACGGTCGGCACCGCCTACCGCTACGTCCCCGTCCAGACCCGTGAACAGCACACCGCCGCGGTCATGAGCGCCGCGCTCGACGGCGGCGGCGGCCCTCGTGAGGGCGCCCTGCTCGCCTTCGTCGAACAGCTCAGCGACACCGAAACTCAAGCGCTGGCCGACGCCCTGGCCCGGGTTCGCCGCTCGAGTCGGCGGCCCGTGCAGTGACCGCCTCCGTGCTGCTGGCCGGTTACGCGCTGCTGCTGGCGGTCGCCGGCCCGAGATTCCTGCTGCTCGGTGACTGGCCGGCGCGCGCGCCGCGGCTGGCCATCACGGCGTGGCTGGCGGTGACCGCGGCGTTCCTGGTGACGGTCTTGTTGACCGCGTTGAGCCTGGCCACGCTCGGCGTGCACGTGTCCAGCAACCTTGCGCTGCTGCTGCAGGCCTGCTGGGCCGCGCTGCGTGCGTCCTACTCAACCACCGCGGGCGCCGCACTCGGTGGCACCGGTTCCGCACTGGGTATCGGCCTGCTGGCACGAGTCGGTTTCTGCATCCTCCGTTCGGTGAGCCGCGCCAGCCGACACGCCGGCCGCTACGCCACCATGTTGGGTCTGCTGGGGCAGCCCGACACCGCGCACGGAGCCGTCGTCGTGACCCACGCCGTTCCGGCGGCGTTCTGCCTTCCCGGCCGATTCGGCCCGGTCGTCATCAGCAGCGCAGCCGTCGCCGCGCTGACCGAGGCCGAACTGGCCGCGGTCATGGCGCACGAGACAGCCCACCAACGGGGCCACCATCACCTGCTGCTCGCCGTTGTCGAGGGTATAGCGCAGTCGTTCGGTCGGGTGCCGCTGCTGCGGGACTGCCTGACGCAGGTCCGCCACCTGCTCGAGCTCCTCGCCGATGACGCCGCGCTCCGGGGGACCGATCGGCTGACGCTGGCCCAAGCATTGGTCAGCTTCGCCGCCGCCGGGCCAACCGCGCCGGCTGGGGCGATGGCGGTCGCAACCGGTGCGTTGCCGAGGATGCGCCGGTTGCTCGCCCCGCGGGCGCACGTGTCGGCCTCTCAGCAGGCGATCGCCTGGTCAGGCAGCGCCCTTATCGTCGCTGTGCCGGTGCTGATGGTGGTGGTGCCAGCGTTGGCGTCGAACATGATTCTGTGTCCGACCCAGATGCCTGTTGCCGCGCTGGCCTGCGTCCGGTAGCCGGAATCATCCGGCGCTAGCGGGCGAGGTCGCCGTGCCGGCCATCGGTCGAGCGGATGTCGTCCAGCTCGGCACGCAGCCGCCGCAGCTCACTCTGCTGCTCGGGCGTCATCGAAGCATGCGGCGTGGATTGTGACGCGGGTTGCGGGGACTGCTGGTGGCTGTTGCTCGAGCGCATCATCATCCACATCATCAGGCCCATCCCAACCGGGCAGGCCAGTACTGGCAGATAACCGAGAAGATACGACACGAGAAGATCCTTTTCCGTTGCCGGGAAGTGGTGGCGGGTCGTGCGTGGCTCAGGTGGCCGGCGGCGGTTCGGCGCTGCGCAGCTGACGGCGGGCCCGCGCGATGGCCAGTTCCTCCCGCAGCTCACTCAGTTCCGCGTCCACATCCATGGCCCGGGCGGCCGGGCCGGCCGGATGACTCGATCCGCCCGCACGCATCTGCCACATCATCACGCCCATCGACAGGGGGCAGATCAGCCCGATCAGCAACGGAATCGCGGCCGCGCCCGTCGCCGGCGCCAGCAGCCACAAGGCGAGTGCGGCCACGCCCAGCACGGCGATGACCTTGGGGTTCAGACAGCAACGCATCCAACGCATCAATTCCACCTCCCCTAATGCTACTACTATTGATAGTACTCACCTGGTTGTGACCGGGGCAAGAACTCCCCGGGCACGGGCAGCCCGCGGTGAGGCTGGATCGGGGAACGTAGCCGCACCAATTCGCGCCGCACCTCATCCAGCTCGTTGAGCGCAGGCGCAGGCGCAGGCGCCGGCGTCCCGGCCGATGCGGGTGCCCGCATCAACAGCCACAGCAACGCGACCGTGAGTGCGGGACAGCCCACAGCGCACAACACGTACGTCACCGCAGCCACCTCCCGCCTACTGCTGCCGATAGTAGCTTGTCTACTATCGGGCGACGTACTACCAGAGGTCCTTTGCTGTCCTGGCCCGGTCCGGGTGTTGTCGAACCCGGGCACAGGTACTGCGCAGTATCGGTGATTGAAACGGAGGTGCGAGTGCCCACGCTGATGCTGCGCGTTCTGCCAAGGCGAAGGAGCCGGCAGCGACACGGCATTCGGCGCCGGATAATTAGCGGCGCGATCGCCTCGGCACTGACGCTGAGCGCGTGCAGCACCGGCAGCAACGCCGTCGACCAGTCCGGCGCGAGCCAGTTCCGCTACGTCGGCGTCACCACCCGGGGCGCGGTAGTCCCGGCCGCGCAGCGGCGGCTGTCCGGCGACGTGCGGCAGCAGCTGATCACCGGTGGCGACTTCAGGCTGTCCGACCTGCGGGGCAAGGTTGTCGTCCTGAACTTCTGGGCCTCCTGGTGCGGGCCGTGCAAAGCGGAATCACCGCACCTGCAGGCGGTGTACCAGCGGCAGAAAACCCACCGGGTGGTTTTCGTGGGCATCGACATCAAGGACGAGAAGCAGGCCGCGTTGGCCTTCATCCACGACTTCGGCGTGACCTACCCGATCGTCTATGACGAGGCCGCCCGCAGCGCACTGCAGATCGGCGACGTCCCCACCCGGGGGCTGCCCACCACTGTCGTCATCGACAAGCGGGGCCGGGTCGCAGCTATCTACACCGGCGCGCTGTTCGACGCCGACATCGAACCGATCGTCGTGAAGCTGGCCGCCGGGCAATGACGACGGTTCTCGCCGGTGGTGGCCTGGCAGCTGCGGCCAGCGACGGGCCGTTGCTGGTTGCGCTGGCGGTGTCGTTCCTGGTTGGCGTCCTCAGCTTCATCTCACCCTGCTGCCTGCCGCTGGTGCCGGGCTATCTGTCCTACGTGGCCGGTCTGTCGGGCACGGCTGACGTTGCCTCGACAGTCCGCCGGCGGATGGTGACCGGCGCCATGCTGTTCGTGCTCGGGTTCTCCGTTGTCTTCGTCGGGGGCGGCTCCCTGTTCGGCGGCGTCGGCACCTTGCTCGCCGTCCATCAGCAGGCCATGGAACGGGTCCTTGGCGGGGCGACGATAGTTTTCGGACTGTCCTTCATGGGCGTGCTGGCTCCGCTGCAGCGCGAAGTCCGGATCCGCCGCAAGCCCCCGTCGGGCCTGGTCGGTGCTCCGCTGCTCGGCGCGGTCTTCGGGGTCGGCTGGACGCCCTGCATCGGGCCGACTCTGGCGGTGGTGCTGACGCTGGCTTCCCAGCAGGGCAGCGCCGGCCGCGGAGCGGTGCTGTCACTGGCCTACAGCCTGGGCCTCGGCCTGCCGTTCGTGCTCGTCGCCTGGGGCATCGGCTGGTTGACCGGCGCACTGGGCTTCCTCCGCGCGCACGCGAAAGGGGTTTCCCGGGCCGGCGGAACATTCATGATCGCCCTCGGCGCCCTGCTGGTATCCGGGGTCTGGGATCACTGGATGAACCTGCTGCGCGCCACCCTCGGCACCCATGGCGCCGGGACGTACTGGTGAACGCCGCGAGGACGGTGCTGGTGACTCTGCGACGCCTGTGGCGGCGGCTGATCAGCATGCGGACCGCGCTGATCCTGCTTTTCCTGCTGGCGCTGGCCGCCGTTCCCGGCTCGCTGCTGCCGCAGCGGTCCCTCAACCCCTCCAAGGTCGATCAGTACATCGCCACCCATGGCGCGTGGGGCCGGCTGCTGGACCGGGTCGGCGCGTTCGAGGTATTCGCCTCGGTCTGGTTCTCCGCGATTTACCTGCTGCTGTTCCTCTCCCTGATCGGCTGCCTGAGCCCGCGGATCCGGGTACACGCTAAAGCGCTGCGGGCCAGGCCCCCGAAGACGCCGCGCAACCTCGACCGGCTGCCTGAACACACCCAGTGGCGCAGCACGGGCGACCCGGCAGCCCTGGCCGCCGCCGCCCGCGGCGGGCTGCGCCGCTGGCGGGTCGATGTCGGCGAAATCGGCGACGGTGTCGTGGAGCTGTCGGCGGAGAAGGGCTACGGCCGCGAAACCGGCAACCTCTTCTTCCATGTCGCGCTGCTCGCGGCGCTCGTCCTCATCGCCGTGGGGCGGCTGTGGTCCTATGAAGGCTCGATCGTGGTGGAGGAAGGCCGCGGCTTCTGCAACTCCATCCTCACCTACGACAACTTCCGCGCCGGGCGGATGGCTCAGGACGGGCGGGTCGCGCCGTTTTGCGTGAACAACCTCAACTCCTTCCGCGTCCTCTACCGCGACGACGGCTCCCCCGCCGCATTCCACGCCGACATCAGCTACTCGCGCACTGTCAACAGCCCGCCCCGCAGCTATGACCTGCAGGTCAACCATCCGCTGCGGCTGGAAGGTGACCGGCTCTACCTGCTCGGTCACGGCTTCGCCCCGAAGATCACCGTCCGGATGCCCAACGGCACCGTCCAGTCCGGCATCACCGCCGCGTTCCTGCCGCAGGACCTGTACTTCACCAGCGAAGGCGCGTTCACGTTGCAGGGCATCGACTGTGGCAGCGGCAGCGGCACCGACGTCGGCCTGCAGGGCCTGTTCGCTCCCGACGGTGTCGAGAAGGCCAGCGGAGTCATCACCTCCGTCTCGCCGCAGCCGCTGCACCCGGTGCTGGCGATCCTGGCTTATGAGGGTGACTCCGGCGGCTGCACCGGCCAGCCGCACTCGGTGTACTTCCTCGACCAGGCCCAGATCGCGGCCGGGAAATTCAAGCAGGTCGGCAAAGCCAACCTCGCCATCGGGCAGAGCATGACGTTGCCGCACGGTGCACGGGTCACCTTCGACGGGTATGTCCAGTGGGCCAGCCTGCAGGTCTCCCACGACCCGACCCAGAGCTATCTGCTGCTGGCCGTCGTGGCCATGGTGAGCGGGCTGATCGGCTCGCTCGCGATCCGCCGCCGCCGGCTCTGGATGCGATTCGCCCCGGTCGGTGACATAGACACCGGCGCCGGCGGCGCTCACCGGCCGACTCAGGTCAGCGTGGGCGGATTGGGTCGCAGCGACTCGGGCAACTCCACCGCCGAGTTCACCGCCCTCATCGACCGCCTCCAGACCGCCGTCCCGGTCCAGGCAGCAGACGCCGCCACCGCGGTCGCCTCGACCACCCCGCGATAGCAAAGGATCCTCATGGCCATCAGCGTTGCACTCGCTCAACTGTCAGAAGCCCTGGTCACGGCCGCCACCGGCACCTACACCCTCGCGATGGCCGCCTACACCGGCGAGTACGCCTTCGGCCGCCGCGGCCGGATCGCCTCCACCACCCCAGCGGTCGTGCAGCGCGAGCTCGCCGCCGCCGCCGCCGTGCCCGGCGGTGCCGGCTCGGCACAGCCGGCACCGTCCGGGCGCTACGGGGCCGGCGTCGTCGCGGCGCCGGGCGCGGACGCCGGCCGCTGGTGGGGACGTGCCGCGGTGTTGCTCACGGTGCTCGCCGCGCTGCTGCATGCGGCGGCGGTGACGATCCGCGGCGCCGCGGTCGATCGGGTGCCGTGGGGCAACATGTATGAGTTCACCCTCGTCGTCGGGCTGATCGCGGTCCTGGCGTGGCTGGCGCTGCTGGTCAAGCTGCCCGGCCTGCGCTATCTCGGCCTGTTCGTGTTGCTGCCGGTGCTGCTGGTGATGTTCCTGGCCGGCGCCCTGTACACCCAGGCGTCCAAGCTCGTTCCGGCGTTGCAGTCCTACTGGCTGGCCATCCACGTCTCCTCGGTCGCGGTCGCCGAAGGGATCTTGATGACCTCGGCAGTGCTGAGCATCCTGTACCTGATCCGCAACCGGTACGAGCAGCGCGGCCAGCTTGGCGGTGACACTGTTGGCGGCCTGGGCGCGAGGCTGCCGGCTGCGGCCACCCTGGACAAGGCCGCCTACCGCACCGCCGCGTTCGCGTTCCCGATCTACACCGCCGGCGTCATCTTCGGCGCGATTTGGGCCGAAGCGGCCTGGGGCCGGTACTGGGGCTGGGACCCGAAGGAGACCTGGGCATTCATCGCCTGGGTCATCTACGCCATGTACCTGCACGCCCGCGCCACCGCCGGCTGGAAAGGCCACCGGGCGACGTACATCAACCTGCTCGGCTTCGCCGCCATGACGTTCAACTTCTTCGTCGTCAACATTGTCATCTCCGGCCTGCACTCCTACGCCGGCCTCAGCTGAGGTAAGCAGCGGCATGTCACGTTCGCTGCCGGTCGCGGCGTCGCAGCCAAGAGATGTGTGGCCAAGGGCCACCGCCCTGGCGGTGGCCGGTCTGGCCGCCGCTGCGGTGATGGCGGTGGCGGGCCTGCCGCCGATCGACCTGCACGGGCCGCTGCACCACTTCGGCATCATGGATTCGCTGTGCGGCGGGACCCGGTCAGTCCGGCTGGCGGTACGCGGTCAATGGCGGGCTACGTGGCGATACAACCCCGCTGGCGTGCCGCTGATGCTCGCGGCGCTACTGCTGTCGCTGCGGGCCGCAGCCGGTTGCGTCAGCGGCCGATGGATCACGCGGCGGAGCCACTGGACGCCGAGCCGCCGCCGAGTCGCCTGGGGCGTGTTCGCGGTGTTCCTCGCGGTGCTGGAGGTCAACCAGCAGGCCCACGCCGCGCTCCTGCAAGCGCACCAGTAACACGAGGCCGCACGCCTGCGGTCAATCCGTTCACCGGCGGCCGCGAACGGCGTTCGCCTATGACCGAGACAGCGCCTGGGTAAGGAAGTGTGGCGCGGGGGTATCCGGCGATGTCGCCCTCTGGCAATGGCGGGTCGCCATGTCCAGGCGACCCGGCGTGCACCAAACCCTCCCGAACGTCCCCAGCCTCGCGCTTCGATGCCCGATCAGGGAACCGCTTCGCCACCGCAGGGTGAGCGCGGCGAAATCGGAATCGTGACCGGCAGCCGCCGGGAGGACAAGCTCGGCACCAGCTCAGCCTGGCGGCACGACCGGGACTCGGCATCGGTGCCGCCGTCCAGATCGGATCACTGTTCACATTGGTGTTGGTGTTGCTTACTGGTTGACCGGGTGACCCGGAGTGCTCGGGCTCGCCTTGAACTGCGGGTTGGTGCACGACGCTCCTGGTTCCGGGGTCGTGTTCTGGTTCAGCCGCAGTGTGACGAGGAATTGGCTGGCGTGCGGGTCGGTGGCCGAACCGAGAAACAGCTGGTAACCCCAGGACTGCAGCGACACCGCGCTCTTCAGGCCCGGGTAGGGGCTGAGCAGCGTGTATTGCTGGCCGGCGACGAGCTTGGTCAGCACGTCCATTTGGCCGGCTGGCAGCCCGGGTCGGTAGGTGATCCACACGGCGCCGTGTTCGAGGGAATGTTCTCGTTCTCGTTTGCGATCGGGTTCGGGTACACGGTCCCGGCGCAGTCGGCCCAGATCGAGGCGTGGTTACCGCCGACCGGTGGGCTCTGCGGGTAGCTCAGCACGCCGGCTTGATGGTTGCGCGGCAGCCCCGGGTAATGCTGGATGCCGGTGACCGCGTCCGGCCTGCCAGCATTGGTTTGGCGACGTTGCGGGTGACGGCATAGCCGATAACGGCCACCGCCAACGCCGCGACCGCGGCTGTTATCGCGATCAGCCCCCACGGCGTCTGCCGCTGGTTGACGATCTTCTTCGACTGTGGCCGGCTTGGCGTGCCGCGCTTCGCGGGTCTCTGGGTGGGCTTGGTCATGACGTCGCTTTCGGTTCACGGTTAGCTGGAACGCACCGTACCTGCGTTACCCCCATAGTACTATCTTAGCTAGTAGCTTTCCCGTCGCTGAACGGGCATGCTAAATGGGCAAACACGCGATGCTCGCGTAGGAAAGGAGTCCGCACGATGATGGGTTCCACGATGATGGGCGGCCCCAGCTGGGATTCCCTGCTCTGGCTGGTTGTCACCGTCGTCCTGCTGCTTGCCGCCCTCTGCGCGGCAGTGTGGCTGACTGATGCCGTTGCCGGACCGCGAACGCGGGCCGGGCGTATTTCAGCTCCCGCCGCCACGCCTACGCCTCGTCCAGATTCCCTGCTGGTCACGAGTCCGGGGGCACCGTCGGAGCTGCGCGCTGCCGACGTCGACCGGGAACATGTCGCCCAAATGTTGAGCGTGCACCTGTCCTCGGGCAGGCTGACGATGCCCGAATACGAGGACCGTGTCGCCGCCGTCTACGCCGCGCGGACCCTTGGACAGCTGCGGGCACAGCTCGAAGGCCTCCCGGTCGCCGCACGGTAGCGGTGCCCAGCAATCGGCTACCCGCACCCGACCGACCGGGTCCGTTCACGCTCCTACTCGTCGATGACCAGCCCCTGATCCGGACGCTGCTGCCCCGGCATTTCGCCGGACACCTTGTATCCGGACGCCCCGGATACAAGTGTGCGCGGCCGTGCGACCGGAGCCGAGGCCCTCGACATCGGCGCGCGTCTCGCTTGGACAAGACAGCGTGGAAACGGAACGGCGCCAGCCCGAAATGTGCCCTCGAGCTCTACGGCGGCCCGCGGCGGCTGTTCGCGCGGCCGCGCCGCGAACTCGCCTACGCCCGCGCCAGCGAAGTCGTCGCCGACGAGCCCAGCCTGCTCGCTGCCGACCGAACACACGAGCGGTTGAAAGTCCCGCCGTTGGACGCGCAACCGCTACCCCGCCAGCACCGAGTTGTTGCGCGACCGTATCGCCGCCCCCATCCCCACTTCGGAACTGCCCGAAGCGCTGCTCGAGGTCGACGCATGGACCGGCTTCAGCCAGAAGCTCGTTCCCGCCACCGGCACCGCCCGGTCCGCCGACCTGGCCCTGTCGCCGCGCTGCTCGTGCAGGTCCGACACCATCAAACTCCCCCTCGCCGAAGCCTTACCTGATGAGGAGCGCGGCGTGCTGATCGAGGTTCTCGGTGATGAGTACTTCCACGTCCGACTCGGCGCGCCGGCCGATCGAACCGGTGATCCCGTGCCTGGCCAGGGACGGGTCGCCTACGTTGCCCTGCTCGCGGAAGGCGTGAGCGAGTGGGCCCGGCCCAGTCGACCCGGGATGGCTCATGACCGCCCTCCGGCGCCGCGCTTATGGTCACTGGGAAGAATCCCGGCCTACGGAGTGTCCCAATCGCTACCCAGCCCACAGCGCAATCAGAGCCCTACCACCGATCCGTCGCCTGACCGACTGCCCCGGGCCTCACACCTAGGGCCAGGGATATGCGGCCTTCGTTGGTGGCTATGTGATTCAAGATTTCCGACGCGGACGGCATCTATCGGCGCTGTTGGGTCAGCAGCAGTCTTCCCCGCGCCATGCCCCTAGCCCTTCGCGGATGGCCCAGGCCGCGAGGATTAGGGCGATGGCTGGATCGACCCAATGCCAGCCGAACTCGGCGGTGGCTGCAAGGCTGATCAGGACGGCGGCGGCTTGGGCGGCGCAGAGGAGGTTCTGCGTTCCTTCGCCGGCGGTGGCGCCGGAGCCGAGCTGGGTGCCGAGTCGTTTTTTGGCGATGCCGAGTCCAGGCATGATGAGCAGGCTGGCTGCGGTGACGCCGATGCCCAGTCCGCTGGTTTGGGCGAGGTGGGCGCCGGCCAGGTCGCGGACGGCTTCGATCGCAATGTAGGGGGCGAGCAGGAAGAACGACACCGCGACCGCTTTCTGCGCTCGGCCTTCGGCGGTTCCGGACAGGGTTCGGGTGCCGGTGAACCTCCAGATCACGATCACCGAGGCCAGGCCTTCGATGACCGAGCCGAGTGCCCATCCGAGCAACGAGATCGATCCGGCCTGCAGACCGGCGATCAGCCCGAGCACGCCTTCGCCGGTCATCCAGATCAGCGAGGCCCAGGACAACAGCCGCACTGAGCGAGCAGCGCTGACCCAACCGGGGTCTTCAGGGGTTGTTGTGGTGCAGGCGTCGCAGCAGTCCGGGTCGGCGACCTGTTCGGGGCCGGGAGGCGCCGCTGGTTGGAGTTCCAGATGCCGGGTCTTGGCGGGATGCAGGCTCATCAGTGGGTCCCGGGCTCGTGGTGGGCGTGACCGAGGGATTCGAGCTGGAAGGTTGAGTGTTCGACGTCAAAGTGTCCTACTAGGCAGTCCTGCAACGCATCCAGCAGCCGCGGGGCGTGGCCATCCTTGAAGCAGGAGTCGTCGATCACGACGTGCGCGGACAGGGTGGGCAGGTTCGAGGTGACGGTCCAGACATGCAGATCGTGCACGTCGCGCACGTGATCGCTTTCCAGCAGGTGGGCGCGCACGTCGGCGAGGTCGATGCCTTCGGGGGCGGCCTCTAACAGGACCCGCCCGGAGTCGCGGAGCAGACCCCAGGAGGCTTTGAGCATCAACGCGACCACGATCAGCGACGCGATCGCGTCGGCGCGGTTGAAGCCGGTAGTCACGATGACGACTGCGGCCACAACGGTGCCGATGAAGCCGTAAAGGTCGGTGAGGATGTGCTGGTAGGCGCCCTCGACGTTCAGCGAGGACCGGTTCGCTTTCGCCAGAACCCACGCCGCGGCGATGTTCACGGCGACCCCGATCAGGGCGACGACCAGCACCGGTGCGCCGTCAACCGTGGGCGGGTGGATCAGCCGGCGGATGGCTTCGAAGGCGACGATCCCCGAGACGACCAGCAGCGTAATGCCGTTTGCTGCGGCGGACAGTATTTCGGCTCGCTTCCAGCCGAACGTCCACGCTCCGGCTGCGGGGCGGCCGGCGAGGCTCATCGCCCACAGCGACGCGCCGATCGCCCCGACATCCGAGAGCATGTGGCCAGCGTCTGACAGAAGGGCAAGCGAGCCGGACGCGAACGCGACGATGACCTCGGTGATCATGAACGCCACGAGCAGCCCCAGCGCGATGATCAGATACCGGCGGTCCGCGTCCGGGCCGATCCCATGTTCATGGCCACTGCCATGGCCGTGAGCTGCCTCGTTCGGTTGGTCCTGCTCAGTGCGAGTCACGCCGTGGCAGCCGGGGTCGAGGCGTCTGTGCTGCCCCAGGCCGGGCACAGATCCACGGCGTTGCCAGTGTCGGCCAGCAGCTGCTCAGCCGCAGTCAACAGACCTAGCAGCGCCGGCTGCGTCAGCCGGTACAGCGACTGGCGCCCGACCGGGCGGCACTCGACAAGCTGGCAATCGCGCAGGCACGCCAGATGCGCTGAAACCGTCGACTGCGCCAAACCCAACGCTCTGGTCAGATCCACCACCCGGCGCTCGCCGGCCGCCAGTTCGTGCACGATCGCCAACCGCATCGGATCGCCCAAACTCCGGAACAGCGCCACGGCGGCGGACATGTCCACCATGCACGCATCGCCATGTCCCGCTGAAATCGCCATGTGACGATGATAGCCGTCGCTCAGCATGCCACACTTGGAGTACCAATCACCATGATCGCCACGTGAAGATCGACCACGTCGGCTTCGTCCGCCACCTCGCGTAACAACTCGTAGGCCGCAGTCTCGCTCGACCAGTCCGATACGACGAGCAGCCACCACCTGCATGACTTCGGCTCATAGTCGATCCGGCCCCCCTCTTTCGCGAGGCAGCGCGGTCTCCGGAAAGCCAGCTCTTGCTGAGCGCTAATTCGGTCGGCTGTGACTGAAGCAGAGCATCCCGGCCGCCGGCAACGCTGGGCCTCTTTCGGCGGCGCCCCCCTGGTTCGGGGTGCTGCCGACCGAGCCGCTGACTGCCCGAAGTGACGCCTGTCCGTAAGCGGGTCGGCTACCGGACAACCGTTCCGCAGGCCGTTCGGCTTGCGGAACAACGTGATCTGCCGATGTGCAATCGCCGGTTCCGCCTCCGCGGTGCCCCGCCGGCGTGCTATTCGCCAAGCTCGGCAACACAGACGCCCGTCGCCCATGAGGGGAATTCGACAGTCACAAACGGCATCGAGCAGCGCATCCGCGGCTCCGCGGCGCTCGACCCGACGAAGGCGACCTGCGCGGCCGGTCGGGACATGTGCGCCCTGCTCAACTGATCTGGGATCGACCAGAGACCGCCCGGTGACCGCCCCACATCGGGCGGGACAGGGCTCACCGGTTGCTCGTCGTGCGCCACCTGGCTGGACTCAACTCCACCGGATGCCAGCACTCGAGGCGCATGCACGCTGATTCCCGCCATCGCCGTCCGTTACAGCAGGCCGAGTTTGCGCGCGCAGCTGGACCACGGGGAGAACCCGCGGTCTGCGCGCACCTTCTCGGCGATGAGGATCTGCTGCTGGCGGGTGGCATCGCTGGGCAGCGGCGCGTAAGCCGCACCGCCGGTGCTCAACCAGGCACCCCGGTCAAGCTGCAGGCCGCCGTACAAGCCGTTGCCGGTGTTGATGGCCCAGTTTCCGCCCGACTCGCACTGAGCTAGGGCGTCCCACACGCTGCTGTCGGCAAGTCCTGGAGCAGCGACGGTGTTGCCACCGCCCGCTTCAGGCGGCTTACTGCTCGGGTTCGCGGTCGCTTTCGGTGCCGTCGTGGCTATGGTCGAGGTCGCCGACGGCGCGGACCGCCCGGTGGAGCTCGCACTGTTGGCCGCGGTGCCTGACGGGGGCTGGGGAGTGAGAACACCGCCGATGCCCAAGACGATGACGCCGACGCCGACAATCATGGTCACCACGGCGGTCTTGCGGTTCGGGATCCGGCCCCCCCCGATCTGTCCGCGGATCAGGGCCGCCAACGCGGCCCCGAGCACACCAAGACCGACAAGAATCAACACATAACCCATAAACGTCCCTCCCGGGTAGCGCCCGACAGCAGAGACTATGCACGTCCGAACCCGGTGGAAGCTGTTCCAGCGGGCCAAGATGTGGCCTACGACCTACACGGTCAGGTTGGCCAGCCCGGCTCTGCGGGACCTGGACAGGATCCCGCCCCGCTACGCCGGGGCCGATCCTGCAGTTCATCTACACGGTTCTGCCGCAGGACCCGCCCCAGGTCGGCAAACCCTCGAGAGAGAACTCGGCTATGGCGCGCAGCGCGGAGACTACCGCGTCACCTATGAGTTCCAAAAGGAGGACCAGCGCGTACTCGTCGTCCGCGTCGACCAACGCCCGCGTCTACCGGTCGCGGTGAAAGGACGCACCGCGCCCCATCTGGATTCAATGCTCACCGACCTAATCGCGACGTTTCGCGGCTCACCCAGGCACCGCCCTGATAACTGTGATCTTCGGCGGTAAGTGACGTGGTTGAGAGCGTTATGTGGCGGCTACGACGGTCCCACCTGACGATCCTTGCGCGGGACGCGCTGGGCGATCCTCTGCGGGGCCGCCCGCGGACGGGCGTCATTCGTGACGCGCAAGATCAACGGCCATGGGCGCCGTCCGGCCGGCTCGGTGGCGTCCCGGGGAAGATCTTCGACCAGGTGCAGCCAAATTGTGGCGCCGCCGTCCGTAGACGACCCCGTCGCTCGTCGTCCAAAGTGGCCAAGCAACGATCAGCTCATGAGAGCTTAGATGACCGTCAGGATCTCCTGCGTGGTGTTCGATTGTTCCGACGCTCTTACTGTTGCCCGCTTCTGGTCCGCAGCCGTCGACCGCGTCCTCGATCCAGAGGCGACCAGTGAGTTCGCCAGTATCGGTTTCGCTGGACGCCGGGATCGGGCGAACTGGGCGCCGGTGGGACGAGACGAGGACCCCTCGTGGCTATTCGCTCGGGCACCAGAACCGAAGGCCGCCAAGAATCGCTTGCATCTGGACCTCATCGCGCCAGACCCCGAGACCGAGATCGCCCGTCTTGTCGTCCTCGGTGCCACGCGAGTGGCTGACCGACAGGAGTACGGATACATGTGGACGCTTATGACTGATCCTGAGGGAAACGAGTTCGACCTGGCGAAGGCGCTGTAACCGCCGCGACGCACTCGTGATCAGAACAGGATCCTTGCGCGGGACGCGCTGTGCGATCCTCCACAGGGCAGGGAACGGTGCGCAGACTGGGCGCCCCACCTCGCTCGGTCACATTCTTTATCTGCTGGCGAGTAGTTCGTTGATGATCGTGAGGACGGCGGCGGCTCCGTCTTCGGCGACGATGCTCGGCGCGAGTTCTCGGGCGTTGGTGGCGAAGGTTGGATCGGTCAGGGCGGCGTCGACCGCTTTGGTCAGCTTCTTGACGTTGAGTCGGTATTTGGGCACGTTGGCCGCGCTGACGCCGAGATCGCGTAGCCGTCGGGCCCAGAAGGGTTGATCGCCGACGAGCGGTACTCCGACTGCGGGTATCCCGGCGCGTAGTCCGGCGGCGGCGGTGCCCGCGCCGCAGTGGTGTACGACGGCGGACATCTGCGAGAACAACCAGTCGTAGGGTGCCTCGCCGATAGTGAGGACGTCGGGCGATTCGGCCAACAGTGCCGCGCCGGAGGGGTCCTCGACCTCGATGACCTGCGCGATGATCGCGGCGAGCTCGAACTGGTCGCGAGGCCACCGGCGAGATCATCGACGTCGTCCCGGCCCCGATCGCCGTTGTCTCCGACAACGGCTCCTGCTTCCGCGCGGCGAGACCTACCAAGCCGCCTTCGCCGGCGAGGACCCGCTGCTGCGCCACGTCCGCACCCGCGTACGACCACCGCAGACCAACGGAGTCATCGAACGGTTCTTCGGCACCCTCAAATACGAGCACCTCTACCGAGCGCCGATCGACGACGGCGGAGCGCTCGCGATGGAGACCGCCCGCTTCCGCGACATCTACGACCGCATCCGGGCCCACCAGTCGCTCGGCGACCGGACACCACGCGACGCCTATCTCCGTCGCCTCGCGCGTCCTGTTACGTAGGCTCACCAGGTGGCTTCACCACGACTCACGGCACGAGCGCTGGTGACTGAGCCGACGGGCAAAGTGCTGTTGATTCGTGCCGGGCGTAGGCCATTCGGTGAGCCCACATCCCTCCGCCAGGAGGTCCTCCCACGTTCGAGCAGCACGCCGTCACAACGTCTCGGGTCATGACGCCCAGACGGTCTGCTCGATCAGACCTGGTCCCTGGCCGAACTGGTGGTGTACGCCCTGCGTCTGTGTTCGGCAGTGGATCAGAAGCCGCTGTTGCCGGCGCCCCGGTTGAATGTGTAGCCAGCCGGATTGTTCAGCCCGCCGGCCGAAGCCCCGATGACCGTGACGTAGGACAGGGTGGCCGATCCGGTGACGGTGTCGGTGTTTATGCCGTAATAGCCGGCGGCGTTAACGGTGACGTGATCCAGGGTGAGTCCGGTGATCGTCCGGCCGCTGGACGTGCCGCGCAGCAGGATGCCGTCCCGGGTGCTGTCCAGGATATCGAGGTAGGAGATCGCCACCGGGGTGGTGATGTTGGAGGTGTCGGCCAGCACCAGCAGCCCGGCCAGGTACTTGCCGGCCACCGGCTCGTAGCCACCGGTCCTCGTCATGGTTACACCCGACACCGTGGTGGTGCCCGAGAACGGCACCGGGTTGAACCGGGTGCTGACGGCCAGGCCCGCGTCGGCGTAGACGGTATCGGTCACCGTGTCGTTGGTCGCGGAGTTGCCGTTGCCGCCGTAGATCCCGATGCCGTTGCCCAGCAGCGGAAGTTGCACGGTGTCGTTGACGAACGAGCACCGGGTCACCGGCGCACCCTCGGAGAACATCGCCAGCGCGTCGTCGCCGGTGCCCCGGAACGAACTCTGCGCGACACTGCTGTCCTGCACGTCGGCGTGGATGTTCACCCCGTCGGCGAAAGTGTCGCGGATGCGCATCCCGGTGATGGTCAGGCCCCGGGTGCCCGAGTCGATCCACATGCCGACCTTGGTGTGCTCGATCCACACCGCGCTGACGCCCGAGCTGCTGCCGAAATTGCCCTCGATTCCGGTGTCGAACGCGGAATCGTTGCGGTAGCGGTTGTCGCCGTTGATGAACAGATTCGAGATGTGCACGTTGCTACCGGTGGCGAACAGGCCGCCCTTGCCGTTCGTCCCACGCAGGGTCGAATACCACATGCCGGCGCCGGTCACGGTGACGTTGGCCAGGTTGATGCGGCTGTTGATGTTGAAGGTACCGGCCGGAATCCACAGCGTCTTGCCCTGCGCAGCACTCACGGCGCTGGTGAAGGCGTTGGTGTCATCGGTCCATCGTTCGCGGTTGCACCGTAGCTAGCCAGGGAAACCGAGCCGGACGGTTGCGTGCCGGCAGCTGCGACCTGCTCGGTGTCGATTAGATCGATGTCGTAGTACGCGGCGTTGTCACCGGCGTCCTTCTGCAGGGTCAGCACTGTGCCGGCCGGCCAGCTGCCGATCAGCACATGGGTTTCGTCGAAGAACCGGTGCGGCAGGCCCTTGCTGGGATCGTTGGTGCCGAAGGAATCCCCGTACAGCCAGCTGTAGGTGGAACTCAGCGAGAGATCGGTCAATCGGGTGGAACCCGCGTACAGGCCCAGCGGCTGGGTCTGGCCGGTGCCGTCGGCACTGTCCGGGATGCAGAACCGCACCACGAGAGAATTGGTCGCGGCGGTCAGGGTGATCTTGACGTACTGACCGGTCGCCGACAACCGCACTGCCTGCCGACCCGATGCCTCGGAGGTCTCGTTCGAGTAGGTCCGGTTCGGCGCGAGCACGCTGCCGGTGGTCTGCCCGGCTTCGGCCTCGTACTCGGTGTACGGCAGGGTGGCGCCGCGAGTGCCGGTCGGTGGCGGTGGGGCGGCTACCGCAGTTACCGTCAGTGAATCGAGATTCACGTTGCCGCTGTCCGAGCTGCCGAACCGGTAGGCCACGGTGTGGTTGCCGGCGGACAACGCCACCGTCGTGCTCTGGGAGCTCCAGGTATCCCAATTTGTCGTGGCAGGCAGTGCAATTTGCTGCGCTCCCTGGCCGTCGACCGACAGTGACAGGGTCATGCCGACCCCGGTGCCGTTGGCGTAGCGCAAGCCCAGGGCGTAGTTGCCGGCCGAGGTCGCGTTCAGGGTGAACGTGGTGGTGGCGTTCCCCTTGTTGGCATCGGTGTAACCGCTGACGAAACCGGAGCCGGTGTAACCGGTGTGATCGGTGGCCGCCACCGCACCGCCGGACAGGGCTGCATTCTCTGCCTCGTAACCGCCGTTGCTCGTTCCGCCACCTCCGGTGCTGGCCGGGCCGGTCAGGGTGAGGGAGTCCAGATTGGCGTTACCGGTGTCGGAGCTGCCGAATTTGTAGGCGACGGCATGGCTGCCGGCGGTGAGCGAGACGGTCACGGTCTGGGTGGACCAGCTGTCCCAGTTGGTCGTGGCCGGTAGCGAGATCTGCTGCGCGGCGCCACCGTCCACCGCCAACGACAGAGTCCTGGGCGAGCCGGTGCCATCGGCATAGCGCAGGCCGAGGGTATAGCTACCCGCCGTGGCCGCGCTGACGCTGAAGGTGGTGCTGGCATTTCCCTTGTTCGCGTCGGTGTATCCGCCGACAAAACCGGTACCGGTGTAGCCGGTGTGATCGGCGCCGACCACGGCCCCACCGACCAGCGTGGCGCTCTCGGCCTGATAGGTGGTGGCTGCGGCGTCGGCCGGCGCGGCGGCGAAAGCTAGCGCGGCCGGCAGTGCCAGGGCCAGGATCAGGGCAGCACGAACAGAGCGTCTGAGCACGGGGGGCCTCCGGGGTTATGAAGTGCGGGAATGGGCAGGACAGCGAGCTCGCCGAATGGGCGGGAACGGAACCGCGAGAGAACAGAACAAGCGGGACTGCGGGACGGGCCGAGCTGCTAGCGGTAGGCCTCGAACTCCGCGACCTGGGCAGCGGGCCAGCCGGTGTTGCCGGTGACGACCACCCGGAGGTACCGGGTGCTGGCCGATCCGACGGGTATCGTCACGGTGTTGTTGTTGGTCACCGGGTCTAGGGCGTAGTCGGCCGCGGGCACCAGCGTCGAGTACGCGGTGCCGTCGGAACTTCCCTGCACCTCGACCCGTTCGGTGCGCCCACCCCAGCCGCTGGTGAGCTTCAACGCCACCCGGTCGACCGTCTCGGTTTGACCCAGATCCACCGCCAGCCACTGGGGAAACGCGTTCGCCGCACTCTCCCAGTAGGTGTCGGTGTTGGAGTCGTCCGCGTTGCTGGCCGGAAAGCCGTCGACGTTGCTGCTGGCGGTCATCGGACGGCCGGCGGCCAGGTTGCCGGCAGTGCTCGCCACGATGGAGCCTTGCAGGTAGACCTGGTAGCGGCCGGCCGGGGTGCCGTCGCTGACGGTCAGCGCCCCGGTGTGATCACCCTGCGCCGACGGGACGAAGCGGACCGTCACGGTGCAACTCGCACCCAGGGCCAGGGAGTGGCTGCACGTTGTGGTCAGCCTGTAGGCGCCGGTCGCGGTGATCGACTCCAGATGCTGCGCGCGTGCGGTGGGGTTGGTGACGGTCACGGTCTGCGGATCGCTGGGGTGCCCGACCGCGTCGGTGCGGAAGGTGAGATTGCCGGCGTTCAACCGCAAACGGTCCCGGTGCCGGATAGCCGCAGACGCTGCCGGACAGGCCATGGTTGCCTCCGCCGTCGGTGACGGTGAAGCCCGAGCCGCAGTCGTAGCGGGCTGCCGCCCCGAGCTCGACGGCGAGCGTCCGGGCGACGGTGGCCGAGCCCGAGGTGTTGAACTGGAGCGCGAAGGTGCCGGTCCGCCAGATCAGGTTGTTGCTCAGGTGCACGTTCGACACCGGATTGCCGTAGAACTGCACGGCCTCGTAGGAGCTGTCGGCGATCACGTTCCGGGTGACGTTCACCCGGCCGGTCAGGGCCGTATCACCGGCGTAGAACCAGAGTGCACCCCAGCCGAGGTGGCTGAACAAGCCGAGGCTGCCGGTGCGCAGCAGGACGTTGCCGGTGACGGTGGTGGTGCCGGCCAGCGGAACCGCGTTGAACCGGTTGGCGATCTGCACGCCGCCGCCCTCGGTCAGGGTGTCCATGGCCAGGTTGCCGGCCACGGTGTTGTCCGAACCGCCGTAGATCGCCAGGGTGTTGGCCAGGATCGGCAGTGCGACGGTGTTATGGGTGAAGCTGTCGTGCGCGTCCGGATGGTTCTCAGACCACATGGCCAGCCCGTCGTCACCGGTGTTGCGGATGTAGGAGTTGCTGACCGAGGAGTTGGTGACGCCGTCGTGGAAGTTCACGCCGTCCGCGGTCTGATCGAGAATCCGCAGCCGGGACATGTGCAGGCCGTCGAACGGGCCGTCCAGCCAGGCACCGACCTTGGTGTGCTGGATCCAGACGTTGTCGACGCTGGAGTGGTTGAGCGCGCCGCCGATGCCGTTGACCTGATCGGCGTCGACCCGCTGGGTGATCTCACCGAAGATGGCGAAGTCGGACAGGTGCACGCCGGTGCTTGCGTCCGGGTTGTACTTGCCGTAGACGCCGACGTTCAACCCGTGCAGAACGCTGTACCAGGGACCGGCCCCGGTCAGGGTCACCCGGTCGACGATCAGGTGACGGGTGACGGTGAAGTTGCCGGTTGGTAGCCAGACCGGGCGGTGCTGGGCCCGGCCGGAGTCGAGGGCGGCCTGGATGGCGTCGCTGGAATCCTTCGCGCCGGACGGATCGGCGCCGAAGCCCAGCACCGACAGGGCGTGCGCCGGGGCTTTGGCCGGTGCGCCCACCCGCTCGAAGTCGGCCAGGTCGAGCACGTACCAGGGCGCGGTGTCGTGCGCGCCGATCTGGAAGCGGACCCTGCTGCCGGCCGGCAGGGTGCGGCCGAACATGAGCCGAGCGTCGTCGAACTGCTGGCGCCGGCCGCCGTCGGCCGGCGTGTTGCTCCACGGGTACTGCCCGTAATACCAGGCGTAGCGGGAGGTGACCGGCAACTCGCGGCTGAGGCCGGGGGCGGTCACGGTCAGGGTGGCGTCGAGACCCTTGCCGTCAGCGGAATCCGGGATGGCGTACCGCAGATTGACCGCGTTCGCCGGGCGGGTCAGCCGAAACTCCACGTAGCGACCGGTGCCCTGGAGCTTGACCGATTGCCGCCCGAGTGACTCGGCCGCCAGCGTGCCGTAGGCCCGGTCGGGACCCAGCAGTTGACCGTTGGTACGGGCATCCTCGGCCTGTTGCTCGACGAACGGCACGGACGCGCCGACGCCGGACAGTCCGCCACCTGCTGGAATGGTGGCAGCGGACGCGGCGACGGTGCCAGTTCCCACTAGCCCCGAGGCCAGGCCGGCCAGGGTGAGAGCGAGACCTAGAGATCGAAGGTGGAGTGCGGCGGAGCGGGGTACGGAAGTTGGGTTCGGAACGGTGCGGATCACGGGCACACTCCTCTGACGGCCGCGGCTAACTACATGCCACGCGGGCGGGGCGTTAAAACGTTTTATAATGTGCCGTCGACATTACAAATGGGGCAATGACATGTCAACAGGTGACCGCCGTGCTACGAACGATCGCAGCGGTGCGCGGCCGGGGGGGCGTTCCAAACCCGGCGTGATCTCGGTTGCTCGCGCGGCCGGGGTGTCGCCGGCGACGGTGTCCAACACCTACAACCGTCCGGACGTGGTGTCGCCGGAACTGCGCGCGCGGGTGCTGGCCGCTGCCGACGAGCTCGGTTACGGCGGCGGCGACCCGACAGCGCGCAGCCTGCGCGGCGGCCGGGCGAGCGCGATCGGAATCGTGATGCGGGAGCGGCTGGTCTACGCCTTCGACGACCCGGCTGCCGTCGCGGTGCTACAGGGCATCAGCGAGGCCGTGGACCGCGAGCAACTGGCGCTGGTGATCGTGCCGGCCTATCCCGAGGTAGGTACCGCGGACGGACCGGCTGTTCGGCACGCCGCGGTGGACGGGCTGATCCTCTACTCACTCGTCGGCGACGACCCGCTGCTCAGCGCGGTGGCCCGCCGGCACCTGCCGACCGTGGTGATCGACTCCCCGTCCGACGCACTGTCCGGGGCGAACGCGGGGGCGGGCCTGCGGCAGACCGGGTTCGTGGGCATCGACGAACACGCGGCGGGCGAGGCCGCGGTAGAGCACCTGATCGAACTCGGTCACCACCGGATCGGCTTCGTGAGCTCCTGGCTGTCGGCCTCGCACCGGCCGGGCCTGGCCAGTCACGAGATGGTCGCCGCCTCCACGGCAAGCGTGGCGACCGGCAGGCTGGGCGGAGCTCGGGCAGCGATGGAACGAGCCGGGCTGGACTGGTCTACGGCGCCGGTGGTGCAGTGCCGCACTAGCTCGGTCGCAGACGGGGAGCGGGAGGCGCACACGCTGCTGGACGCGGCGCCGGACCTGACCGCGGTGGTGGCGCTGGCCGATCTGCTGGCCGAGGGCGTTCAGGCGGCGGCGCTCAGCCGGAGGCTGCGGTTGCCCCTCGACCTGTCCATCGTCGGTTTCGACGACATCGCACCGGCCTCGGCGGATCTGACCACCATCCGGCAGCCGCACCGCGACAAGGGGCGGCTCGCTGCCGACCTGCTGCTGACCTGGATCGAGGACGGCGCGATGGCCGATCGCCACCGGTTGCTGCCAACAGAGCTGGTGGTGCGGGGTTCGACGAGGGCACCGGGCTGATATGGGCGGGTCGCTGCCGAGCCTTGCCTCTCGCTAGCTGTACTGACCACAGAGGATTGGTGACGGCGTGGCTGGCTGACAAGAGGAAGACCTCCGAGTGAAGTGCGAGCTGTCGAGGAACGCACGTCATCGGAGGTCTTCGTTGCCCACGCTAATGCCAAGCTCGCTCCGCGCGGCTGGCCACCGACAGGCGCCACCCTTGCTACGGTCTAGGACCTCCTGCCGGCATGCGCTGCTGGGGGTTGCCACCGGCTCCCAGAAGTACCTGTGCCCTTGATCGCCGAGGGGCAGGTCGGTTTCGTGACCAGCACTGAAGCGAAGATAGCCTCCATGGTGGAGCGGATGGTGGAGCAAACACTGGAGAATCGACCCGCGCGCAACGGTTCAAAAGGGCACTCAACGGCGCCGAATAGCGCCTAGACAGTCCTGAATTCGGGCGATACCCTCCTAGAAACGGGGGTTGATGCGTGCTGCCGTTCACCCTGGCAGGAGGAGGCTCGATGTGGAGTCGCAAGGCGGCTCCAGGCCAGTGTTTTCGGGGCGTGCAGCTTGACCCGGCGGTCTAGAGCTCGCGCACACCCCTGCGCACCCGTCTACAGCTCTGGCCCGCGCCGGGCAGGCTGCTCGCCGGTTGCCGGGTTAGTGTGACTGATTGACGTGGACCCCGTGGTCGTTGTCGGTTAAGGTCGCTAGGTTCATTTGGGTTTCGGGGTTGGGTCGCCAGGTGGCGGCGAGTTCGGTGGGTGTGCGGTAGCCGATCCCGGAATGGGGGCGGTGATGGTAGGTGTCGATGTAGTCGGCGATCTCCTTCCTCGCTTGGTCGATGGTTTCCCATTCGGCGCGCCATGCGCAGCGTTTCTTGAACTGGCCGAACCAGGACTCTGTCGGCGGCAAGTGAAAACTGATCACCGCGCGGCAAACGAAATTTGACCAGCTTCCCGAAACCCTGTGCTCAGTCGAGCGCGGGAGGAAGCGAGTGTTGGACGTGGAGGATTGGGCTGAGATCCGCCGGTTGCATCGGGCTGAGCGGGTCTCGATCTCGGAGATAGCGCGGGTGATGGGTCTCGCGGAACACGGTCAAGGCCGCGCTGCGCAGCGATGTCGCCCCGAGGTATCAGCGCACGCCGGCGCCGACGTTGGCCGATGAGTTCGAGCCGAGGATTAGGGAGCTGCTCAAGTCGGTCCCCAGGCTGCCGGCGACGGTGATCGCGGAGCGGATCGGCTGGCCGCACGGCATGCGAACGTTGAGCGGGCCGGGTGGCCGAGTTGCGCCCGCTCTATCTGCCGCCAGACCCCGCCGGGCGCACCGCATACGAGGCCGGGGTGATCGGGCAGTGCGACTTCTGGTTCCCCGACATCAGGGTTCCCATCGGGTTCGGCCAATTCCGCATGGCGAAAACCCTTCCGGTGCTGACGATGGTCACCGGCTACTCCAGGTGGGCCAGCGCGGTGCTGATCCCGAGCCGAACTGCGGAGGATCTATACGCCGGCTGGTGGCAGCACATAAGCGCCCTCGGAGCCTGTCCGCGGGTGCTCGTCTGGGACGGCGTAGGTGTGAGGTCGGGCCGCAGCGCGGTGCCGGTCTTTCGACCGGTCCGTTTCTGCGGCCCGCCTCCCGAACCGGACGTGCGACTTCCACCGCATCCGGCTCTCCACGTGTTCATGCCGCTGTTGTGGTTGGGCTCGACCATGGTGTCGGGATGCGGGTGGCCCGGTAGTGGTAGCGCACGATGGCGACCGCTGTGGGGCGAAACATCTCGATGTTCTCGGCGCGGATCTTCCAACCGGGAAGGAAGCGCCGTACCAGGGTGTGCATGTTCAGCCGCAGGTGCCGTTTGCGCAGCCAGCCCACGATCCGCCAGAAGGCGCAGTGATCGAGGTAGCCGAAAGTGCGCGCGGACACGCCGTGACGGAAGTAGTTGCACCAGCCCCGCAGCACCGGGTTGAGCCGGCGCAGCAGGTCTGCGAGCGTTCGGTGCGTGGCTCTGCGGGTCAGCGCCCGGACCTTTTCGATGATCGACGCGAGCGTCTTCTTCGACGGATAGGTGTAAACCGCGCACTCGCCCGTTTGGCTTTGCCAGGCTCTGCGCTGGATGCGCCAGCCGAGGAAGTCGAACCCCTCGTCGATGTGACAGACCTTGGTCTTGGCCACCGACAGGCACAGGCCCATCGGTGCGAGCACCGCAGCAACTTCGTCCCAGAGCGCGTCGGGTGGCCAGTCTGGAACGGACGCGCACGACCGGTGCGCCGGGTCGGGGAATCGCCGGTAACACGAACTCCGAGATGACGCCCGGCCGGAAGACGAGGCAGTGCGTGGAGCCGCCGAACTGGAAATAGCCCAGCTGTCTGTGCTGGACGAGCACTTCGCCGCCAAGTGGGCAGCGCTCGGTCCGGAATGGACGCGCGCCAAGCATCGGCGCGCCGCAGGCGCGAGCATGAAGCTCGTCCGCTATGCCGACGACTTCGTGGTCATGCTGCACGGCACCCGCGCCGATGCCCGCCGTTCCCCTCGACCTGAGTTCGGCAGCGGGGAACGTGGAGTGGTCGACGACTGCCAAGTTGAGCCTGCGGGCAGCGCCGGAGACAGCGATGTCAGCAGCAGTCGACGTCCAACACCCGCGACAGGGCACGCATCGTGTCGGTCCGCAGCTTGTACAGGACATTCATGCCGTCCCGGCGCTTGGTGACCAGGCCGGTGTCGAGCAACTTCTTCAAATGGTGGCTGACCGTGGCCTCGTTGAGCTTGACGGCCGGCGCGAGGTCACACGTGCAGGCCTCCTGCTCGGGCGAGCTGAGCAGGACCGTCACCAGTTGCAGCCGTATCGGGTCGGCAACGGCCTTGAGCCGTACCGCCAGTTCCAGCGCCTGATCGTCGTCCAGCATGCCGGTGCTCGTCAGCGGCGGGCAGCAGGTGGGGGCCGTCAGGTCGAGATCCTGGACCGGCAGCGTCTTGGGCATGATTCCATCTTGCCACCTCCTTGACTTATGTCAAAGAAGTCGGCACTATTCGAGTCAGCCACCTCTTAGACATTCATCGAAAGGGTCCAGTCGTGAACCTTCACCCGCTCGACGCCCGCTCCAGCCTCGCGCAGCTGCGCGTCGCCGACCTACACCGTGACGCAGCCCGCCGCTGGCTTGTCGGCGAGCTCACCGCCGGGCAGCCGGCCACCCTCGCGCACCTCGTCGGTCCCGCCTATCGGCGCGCTGCCACTGGCGCGGCCAGCCTCGCGGCCCGATTCGCCCATCGCCCCGCTTTCATGGGATCCGCCCGCCCGCAGCCCTGCTGCTAACCCGAGAAGAAGGAGCACGTCATGTCCCGTGTCCAACTCGCCCTCAACGTCGATGACATCGATGAGGGCATGAAGTTCTACACCCAGCTCTTCGGCGTCGAGCCCGCCAAGCGGCGCCCCGGCTACGCCAACTTCGCCATCGACGACCCCGCCCTGAAGCTGGTGCTGCTGGAGAATCCCGGCAAGGGCGGCAGCCTCAACCACCTCGGCGTCGAACACGCTGCCATGGACGGGGTGTCCGCTGCGGCTGACCGACTCGAAGCGGTCGGCCTGCCGCTGGACGTCGAGGGTGACGTCGTGTGCTGCTACGCCCGGCAGTCCAAGCATTGGGTCACCGGCCCTGGCGGGGAGAAGTGGGAGAACTACGTCGTGCTCGCCGACGCCGGCGCCGAGCTGGAGGGCAAGACCACGGCCGAGGTCACCGACGCCGACGCGGTCCTCATTACCGAGGCCGCATCCTCCGTCGGCGGCTGCTGCGGCACCGCGGCGGTGGGGTAGTAGCGCCGGCGCGGCGCGTGCACTATTGGCGACGGCGACGTGATGGAAGATGGGCAGATGAGCCACCAGCCGATCGACATCGCTGAGAAGTTATCCGCGTTCTGCGACCACTGGTCGCCGAAGGTGATCTCGCGACTGAACGACTATGAGATCAAGGTCGTGAAGGTTCAAGGCGAGTTCGTGTGGCACACCCACGAGGACACCGACGAGATGTTCCTTGTGGTCGCTGGCGATCTGACGATCCAGTTGCGCGACGGCAACGTCACCCTGCGGCCGGGACAGTTGTTCGTCGTGCCACGCGGCGTGGAGCACTGTCCAATGGCTGACAGCGAGGTCCACGCGGTGCTTATCGAACCCACTGGCGTCGTCAACACCGGTGACGCGGGCGGCGCCCTGACCGCGACCTACGACGACTCACTGGCCTGACTGCTACCCGAGCCCCGTTACAGGGCTGTGAGCCAGCGCAACCTCACGAGCTCGGGCGTCGGGCGAAGAAGTTGATCGCGATGAACGACAACACGATGTCGTCGTCTTGGTTGAGCGCCTGCACGGCCGAGTGCACGAGTCCTCGGTCGGGCTTGGAACGCGACACACGCGCCTCGGCTACCGTGACCCGGATGCGCAGGCGGTCGCCTGGCCGCACTGGCCGTGGCCAGCGGATCTCGTCGAGGCCGGGGGAGGCCAGGCTGGCCACGTGGGAGATGTAGTGCTCGACGTAGAGACGCATGCAGACGGCGATCGTGTGCACGCCGCTGGCGATCAACCCGCCGAACGGTCCGGTCGTGGACCACGTCGGGTCGGTGTGGATCGACTGGGGGTCATAGTCCTGGGCGAAGGCGACGATCTCCGTCTCGCTCAGGCTCGCGTGGCCGAACTCGTAGACGGACCCGGGCAGGTAGTCCTCGAACCACCGGTCATCTATCGGGGCAGGAAAGTCGGCCGCACCGATAGGGCCGGTCATAACCCGGCCGTGCGACCTGCGTCGCTGGACTCGGCGATTCGCTTGATTGCGGCGAGCGTCTGCGGAATGCCGTCGAGGGCCTGCCGCGTCCGGTCGGCAATCTGAGCGTCGGCCTCGTCGCCGTACTTCTCCTCGAACATGGCAATTCCGTCCGGGAGAAACTCCCAGGACTCGGTGAGCGTCGTCCCGGTCTCCGTGGGAGCCATGCTGAAGCCCCATCGGACGAAGCGGCCCTCCACGATCCAGGCGAACTCGCGACCGGGCTCTGCGACCGCGACCTGGCACCGGGTCTGCCAGGTTCGGCTCGGCAGCTCGTTGCGTCCGGTGAACCAGGCGCCGACCTGACCCGCTTCGGTTTCATCGTCCCACCAGCACGACGTGCACACCGGACTCCATGACCCGGTGCGGGTGATGTCGGAGACCAAGTCGTACAGCGCCTCGGCCGACGCCTCGACGGAAACGGACTCCTGATGACTGCGGATGCTCGTCTCGCTCATGCTGCCACCCTGACAGACCGGGTCACTTCTTCTGCCGCCGGCTGCCGCCGTGCCAGTCCTCCTGCTGACCGACCCTGTCGGCGTCGACTCCGAACGCGGCAAGCTGGGGCTGCTCCCGCCAGCTGCGCTTGAGCTCTGCGAAGCCCGGAAAGCGGGCCAGCCCGACCACGTGATCCCACAGCTCGACCGCCGGCTTCGTACTCGAGTGGGAAGTGCGCGTCGTAGTCCACCGCGGCGTTGATCAGCCGCAGCGAGAGGAACCGCCAGTCCACGGTGTAGTCGCGCTGCGCCGGCACCGGCCGCACCCACTTGCTGGTCATCCACGCGAAGGGACAGACCGGGTCGAAGTAGAAGCATCGCTTCGGGTCCGTGGGCGGGGCGGGCTGACGTCGACACAGACCAAGACCGCGGGGATGGCCACAAGCGCGGTCGGCGGCATAGCGCCTGACGGTGATATTTGAACCGCGCGGCCAGTGTTCATCGGCGGCCGCAGAGGTAGCCACACTGCGAAACGGAATGAGAAAGCCAAGCCGGCACCGGCGTGGATCCCGTCAATCATTGCCGGTAGGCAACTGTGGCAGTGTTAGTCACGGCGGCCAGTCGAGGGACTTGGCACTGCCCGGAGCAGGCGGAGGGGTTTTCAGGTATGGGCGGTACCGAGCGGCTCGATGCGTTTCAGCGCAGGCACCCGGCTGCGGGGTTTCCGATCGCGGTCTTGTACAAGTATTTCGATGACACCGGCGCCTACCTGGCGGCGCTGATCACTTACTACGCGTTCGTGTCCCTCTTTCCGTTGTTGCTATTGATGTCCACGGTGCTTGGGTTCGTCCTCGCCGGGCATCACGACCTGCAGCAGCGTGTACTGCACTCAGCGCTATCGCAGTTCCCCGTTGTCGGGGCTCAGTTGGGCGAGCCGAAACGCCTCGGTGGCGGCCCGGGGGGCCTCGTAATCGGGATCCTAGGCTCGTTGTACGGGGGCCTGGGCGTAGCGCAAGCGGTGCAGTACGCGATGAATACCGCCTGGTCCGTGCCCCGTAACAGCCGACCCAACCCCATCAAGGCACGCGGCCGCAGCCTGCTGCTCCTGGCAACGGTCGGGATCGCGGTGCTGGCAACCACCCTGCTGTCCACGCTGGGCTCCAGCAACGCCGGCTCCCTCGGCCCGGCCCTGAAGGTCCTCGTCCTAGCCGCCTCGATCGCGCTCAACGCCGCGGTGTTCATATTCGCGTTCCGGATGGCCGGCGCCAAGGAACTCTCGGTCCGCGACGTCGCACCCGGCGCCATAGCCGCAGCCATCATCTGGCAACTGCTCCAGACCTTCGGCGTCGTCTACGTCTCCCACGTCGTCAAAGGCGCCTCCGCGACCAACGGCGTGTTCGCCCTCGTGCTCGGCCTGCTGGCGTTCCTCTACCTCACCGCGGTCGCTGTCGTGCTCTGCGTCGAGGCCAACGTCGTGCGCGTACACCACCTGCACCCCCGCGCCCTGCTCACCCCGTTCACCGACAACGTCGACCTCACCCACGCCGACCGCCGGGCCTACACCGGACAAGCCCAAGCCCAACGCTCCAAAGGCTTCGAAGACGTCAACGTCCAGTTCAACCCGCCACCCCACCCACCCGACAACGATGAGCATCGCTGAGACCTCCAGCTCCGTCGTCGGCGCGTCTGACCTCACCCAGCCCGCTACACCGTCCACGCAAGGGACCTCAGCTCTAGCGCGGTGACGTCCGAGAAACGACCCGCACGGGTCCCACGCGGCACCGCCGCCTCAGCAGCTACATGGGCGATCGGGCGATGCCGGCTGACGCGGACCCCGGTGGCTCGTCGACGGGTTCGTCCTCGCAATGGCTTAAGTGGACAGGCGCTGCGTGCACCCAGAACGAAGAGGAGGGCGAGTTGACGGACGGCGTAGCTGACGCGACCCGGCGGGGGAGCGGGCGGTGTTTGATAAGCAACTACGACGGCATTCCGATGAGACCCTCAATCGTCGCCGAGACGCTCGGGACTTCCCGTCCGCCCGGGTCGGTCGGTGTGCGATGGTGGTCGCCGGGTGGCGCCGGTCGGCAACTGGCCGGCGCCCGGGACGGCGGGAGTGATGAATGGCGGGTGAGGCCGGATTCAGCGATGTGGCCGAGCCGTTTCGGCGCGAGCTGACGGTCCACTGCTACCGCCTGCTCGGCTCGATCCAGGACGCCGAGGACATGGTGCAGGAGACCTACCTGCGGGCCTGGCGATCGTATGACCGCTTCGAGGCCCGATCGTCGGTGCGGACCTGGCTCTACCAGATCGCGACTAACCGCTGTCTGACCGAACTGAGCAAGCGGTCCCGACGAGTGCTCCCGTCCGAACTCGCCCCCGCCGAGCCCGATCCGCACACGGCGCTCGAGACGGCCGCGACCTCGACGCGTTGGCTTGAGCCGATCCCGGACGGGCTGGTGATCGCGGACTCGACCGACCCGGCTGCTGTCGTGATGGGCCGGGCCGGTATCCGGCTCGCCCTGATCGCCAGCTGGCAGCACCTGCCGCCCCGCCAGCGTGCGGTGTTGCTGCTGCGCGACGTGCTAGCCGTCCCGGCCGCCGAGGTGGCCGCAATGCTTGGCACGTCGACGGCATCGGTCAAGAGTGCGCTGCAACGGGCCCGGGCCCAGCTGCACGAGCTGGCCCTGGCCGACGGCCAGATCAGCGAGCCGGACGTGCCGCGGGCCCGGGCCTTGCTCGATGAGTACATCGCCGCGTTCGAGAGCTCCGACGTCGAGGCGCTGGAGCGGCTGCTGGTCGAGGACGTGACGTTGGAGGCCACGCCGCTGCGAACCTGGTTCACCGGACGGCGCACCTGCATCCCATTCCTGCGCGACCAGCTGCTCGGCCCGCCCGGCACCTGGCGCCTGATCGCGACGGCCGCGAATGCCCAGCCGGCGGCGGCGGTCTACCGGCGCGACGGGGACAGTCTCTACCGGCCCTACGGCGTGTGCGTGCTCACCGTGACCGACGCGGGCATCGCGCGCATCACGTCCTTCGGCGATCCGGGCCTGCTCGCGGTGTTCGGGTTCGAGCCGGACGGCGCGACCCGACTGATCGACGCGCCCGTGTTTTGACCAGCGAGGGCAAAGGTCGGCGCGGGAGCGGTTCCTTTGCCGGGTCGGCGGGGTCTACCTCGATGTAGACCGGTCGCTGTCGACCCCGAACACCGAGGACATCCGCATGAGCATTGAAGACAAGACCCTGCTGATCACCGGCGCCAACCGGGGCATCGGGCGCGCGCTGACCGAGCAGGCCCTGGCCCGGGGCGCGCGGCGCGTGTACGCCGGCGCCCGGGTCCCGTTCACCCATCCCGACGCGCGGGTGACGACGCTGACCCTCGACGTCACGAATCCCGCCGACATCGCCGCCGCCACCGATGCGGTCGACACGCTGGACGTCCTGATCAACAACGCCGGTCTCATGGTGCCCGACGACCCGTTCGACCCGACCGTGCTGGCGCGCCACCTGGCCGTGCATCTGCACGGCTCGCACGCCGTGACCCAGGCTGTGCTGCCGATGTTGGTGAACTCGCGCGGCGCAGTCGTCAACCTGCTCTCTTGCGTCGCCCTCGCCCCGCTGCCGATGTTCACCTCGTACTCGATCTCCAAGGCGGCGGCCTTCTCGATGACCAAGACGCTGCGAGCCGCCTACGCCGGCCGGGGCGTTCGGTTTCACGCCGTACTGGCCGGGCCGATCGACACCGACATGACGCGCTCGCTGCCTATCCCCAAAATGGCGCCGTATGCGGCGGCCGCAGCCATCCTCGATGCCGTGCAAGACGGGGTGGAGGACATCTTCCCCGACCCGGCGACGGCCCCCTTGGCCCCGGCGTGGGCCGCCGGTGCCGACAAGATCCTCGAGCTGCAGTTCGCCCAGCTGGTATCGGCTGGCCGGAGTTGACACCGCGTTGACGCCGGGCCGGGCGATGCGACGGCGCCGAGCCGATCAGCGGCTCCGGCGGCCAGGTGTATAGGCCCAGCGCGAGAGTGCTAGTCACCCAGGAGTTGGTGTCAGGATGGCGACCTCGGCGTGAGCGCCACCCGTTGATTGCCGGAGGGTATAGCCGTGCGCCGTCGCGGCCACGGTCCAGGCGACCGTCAGTGTGAGTGTTCCGAGGCAGCTCGCGGTCGCGTTCGGGGCCCCCAGGGCTCCGAGAGCTCGCGCTCGGGCATCCGTTCCCGGGGGCAGCGGGCACGGCCCACGGGGTGGTCACGTTGGCTGCGCTCGGCGCGAGCGCCACCAGCACCTGCCGCCCGGTGAAGGCGCGGCGCCGTCTGCCTGCACACAGGGGATGCGGTCGAATCGCACACCATTCTTGGTGGAGGATTTCCGGAGGATCGATCTGCGCGCAACGGATCTGAACTGCATTCAACGGCAGTCAACCGCACCAGGTATGTCCCGGTAGATGCGGATACCCCAGCAAACACGGGCCTGTAGAAGGCCGAGCGTTCGGCCTGGCTATTGTGGGGGTCAGGGGTTCGAGTCCCCTCAGCTCCACCCCTCTCGACCACAATATGTGGTGTCTCCATCCTAGTTTGGGCCTATATCTTGAGTTCGGCTCTCGTGGTTATCACGGGCTTGTCGGCTACTTGGAGCGAAACTGGAGGATTGAATCTCCGGGCTCCAAATAGGGTCACGATCGCGCTCCACAAATCGAGGTGAAGTGGTCTCGGGCCGAGCGGTGCGCGCCCGTCCCTCATCTTCGGCGGCATCGGCAGCGTTGCCTACCCGGCTGCATCCTCCGGTTCTTGTCACAGCTACCCAGTGATTCTGCGGCGCCAACGGGGCATGCGACGACCCGAGACGAGGGTTACTAGCCCCCCGCTAGCCCCAATACCGTTCAGTTAAGCTTACAACGGTGTTAGTTTGGTGGCATGCCTCGTGCTGGGTGGGTGAAGCCGGAGTCGGGTCGTCGGTTGTCGGATTTGGTGTCGGTGGGGGTGCTGACCCGGGTGTTTCCGCCGGATCTGGTCGATGAGGTGATCGCGCAGACCGGCCGGACCGAGCAGCGACATCGCAGTCTGCCGGCTCGGGTGATGGCGTATTTCTCGATCGGGATGGCGCTGTTCTCCGAGGGGTCCTATGAGGATGTCCTCGCGCAGTTGACCGACGGGCTGTCGTGGGCCTCGGGCTGGGCTGAGACCTACGCGCCGCCGAGCAAGTCCGCGATCTTTCAGGCCCGGGCCCGGCTCGGTTCGCAGCCGTTGGCCGCGCTGTTTCAGCGGGTCGCTCACCCGATCGGTGTCGAGGCGAGGCCAGGGGTGTGGCTGGCCGGGCGCCGACTGGTCGCCATCGACGGCACCTGCCTGGATGTGGCCGACACGGTCGCCAACGCCGAGCACTTTGGCCGGCCGGGGGTGAACAAGGGCGAGCAGGCGGCCTTGCCTCAGGCGCGGGTGGTGGCACTGGCCGAGTGCGGCACGCATGCGATGTTCGCCGCCGAGATCGGGGCCTACTCCCAGTCCGAGGCCACGTTGACCACGCCGCTGCTGGACCGGCTGGCGCCGGGGATGTTGCTGGCCGCTGACCGCGGGTTCTTCTCCTACGCCCTGTGGCGCAAGGCGATCGCCACCGGAGCTGACCTGTTGTGGCGAGTGCGCACCGACACCGCCGGCCCGAAACCGGTCCACCTGCACGACCTGCCCGACGGGTCGTGGCTGGCCCACCTGCGCCAGACCCACTCGGCCGCGGCCCGCCATGCCGAGCCGATGCCGGTGCGGGTCATCGACTACACGATCGACGACGGACGCGACAACCCCGAGACCTACCGGCTGTTCACCACCCTGACCGACCCCGACGAGGTCACCGCGACCGACCTCGCCGCGGCCTACACCCAGCGGTGGGAGATCGAACTGGCCTTCGACGAACTCAAGACCCACCAGCGCGGAGCACGCACCGTGCTGCGCTCCAAATCCCCCGACCTGGTCCTGCAAGAGATCTGGGGCCACCTGTGCTGCCACTACGCCATCCGCACCCTGATGCACCACGCAGCACTGCACGCCGGACACGACCCAGACCGCGTCAGCTTCCTCGCCGCACTACGGATCACCCGCCAGTCCATCGCCCACCAGGGCGACTTTCCCCCCTCGCGACCCTGACACCTGCCACCGCAACTGGCTGAGCTTCCTGCGCCGACTCACCCACCGGCTCAACCCCGCCCGACGAGCACGCGCCACCCCCCGCGTCGTCAAACGCAAGTACGTCAAATGGCACGTCAAACGCGCCCACCACGACCAATGGCCAAACCCCGAACATCAACCCATCTACACCACACAGCGCTAACTGAACGGTATTGGGGTTAGAGGGTGATGTGTTGGCCGGGGTAGATGAGGTCGGGGTTGTTGATGAGGTTGTGGTTGAGGTGGGCCAGTGTTGCCCAGCCGCCGGGGATGTGGTGTTGAAGGGCTATGCGGTTCAGGGTGTCTCCGGAGCGGACGACGTACTGGCCTTGTCCGGTTCCGGATCGGGCACCTGAATCGTCGCCGTCGGCGTCTTGGTCAACCGTGTGTTCTGCCAGCGCCGGTGAGGTGATGTGGGTGGGGGTCGTGGGTTGGGTGTTGGGCTGGGTGTCTGCGATAGCCGAGGCTGCGCCGAGGTATTGCCCGCAGACCGGCCATGCGCCGATTCCCTGCCCGGCCAGGACCCGTTCGGCGATGGTGATCTGGGCGCCCTGCCCAGCTAGGTCTGCGCGGGGGGCGTAGGCGCCTCCGCCGTAGCCGAGCCAGGTCGCGGCGGTGAATTGCAGCCCGCCGTAGAAGCCGTTGCCGGTGTTGATGTGCCAGTTGCCGCTGGACTCACACCGCGCGACACCGTCCCAGTTATGGGTAGGTGAGGCGGCGGCAGCGGGTCCGGTGAAGACACCGAGTGAGACCAGGGCAACGGTCGCGGTGACCGCTGTGACCGCTGTGCCGTGTGTGACCCGGGTGCTGAGGCTGGTCGGGGCGGCGCGGTGCCGGCCGAGGTAGGAGTGTGTGGACATGCAGATCCTCCGATCGTCCGCCGGCGAAGTTAGCTGTCGGGTTCGGGCGATCGGTGCCCGGCCGCGCTGTGCGCGGCTTCACCCCGTGGACGCGAGTGCGCCCGGCGGGTTCCCCGTCCCCGCCCGAAGTCTCGGTTGAGTTACCGGTGGACGGAGTTAGGCGGACCGGAACCCACGTCTGACTGTGGGTCACGACGCCGGGCCAATATAACGCCTCGGATTCGAGCGTCGCTAGATACCGCCCCTGAGCCAGCGGACGACACGCGATAGTGGCCACGCCACACCCGTGACACACCCGGCCACCTCAGATCGATCGCGCGATTTAACAGGGTGAGCAAGATCTAACACTTCAACTCGGCCAGCGACCTGCTGTAACCCCGCTGAGCACCGGGCCTTGCCTAACTCGCCGAGCTGTTCGGGGAGATACGCGGCGGTGCAGAATCGAATTGCATGGGCGCGCCGTCATGGATTGTCGTGGTCTGCTGCCACGTCCCCATCGCGGCGTGGCGGGGCCTGACTCGGAGGCGTGCCGACGTTCGCTATTGCGGCGTCGGCGTCCGTTCCGCGGTTGCCGCATCTGCTGCTGTCGTGGTCGAGCGCCGCCGCCATCTGATTGCGACGGCGACGACGACACCGAGTACGCATAGTGCTGCGATTGCGTAGGTCGGGGCGTGGAATGCGTTGGCGACGTGCTGCCAGTCCGATCCGCCGGCGTAACCTGCTCAGCCCAGGCCCAAGGTCCAGGGAATGCAGCCGGCGAGGGTGTAAAGACCAAAGCGAGGGGGGCATCTTGGCGATGCCGGCGGGCAGCGAGATGAAGGTCCGCACGATTGGCAGCAGGCGGCCGAAGAAGACCGCTTTGCTGCCGTGGCGGTCGAACCATCCCTGGCGCGGTCGATGTCATCGGGACGGAGCAGGATGTAGCGGCCCCACCGCCGCCAGGCGCGTTGGCCTCCGTAGAGGCCGATGGCCCACGCGATGTAGCTGCCGACGACGTTGCCGGCCACTCCCGCGGCCACGACCGCGGCCAGGTTGAGGTGCACACCGGCAACCGCTCCGGCAGCCAGCGCGCCGCCGAACAGCAAGCCCTCGCGACGCTCTACCTCGGCGACATATCAGCACACCTGCTCGCCCAGGCCGGCCGCATCACCGCAGCCAGCCCCTCGACCGTCCGGCTACTGTCTCGCATGTTCCGCACCGACCCGAACCACACAACTCCTTCGGCTTCTAACCGGCGCAGCCGCGCGGGGCGGCGCATACAGGTGCGTTGGACATGTTCCACTTCCTTGGATGTGGGATGGCCGTTGGAGCGGCGTCAATGACGTTGAGCATCCGGGCATCGACGGGCCGCCGTGGCGGTCCGCGCGGTGGCCGGTGGTGAGACAATGCCGGGCATGACCCAGAGGGAGCCAGCTCACGTGACGGTGCGACGAGCAGCGCCCGGGGCATGGCGGCAAGCACTGAAAGCCGCCGACGGCGACGCCGGACGCCTCACCATCCTCGACGACGGTTCGGTACTGGTCACCAACACCTCACGAAGCCGCGGCACGCACCGCTAACTCGCTCTTCCAGGTACCCGGGCAGGGCCTTAACACCCGGTAGCCAGCGGGGGCTGCCGCCACCAGGTGTAGAGGTGCGAGGTCGTACGCCGACAGCGGGGGTCGATGATGGCAGCGGATGAGCTGGCCGTGGTTTGGGCGATGCTGACCGAAGGCTGTCCGCGGCCGTGATCGCTGAGACCGCCGGTTCTGTGTGGCCCAGGGGCGGCCGTTGCTGGGCGCTGGCACCTACTGCCCCGGGGCAGCTGGGCCTGCTGGGCTGTGACCAGGGCCAGTGCGTCTAGGGCTTGGGGTGCGGCCGGAGGGTGGGCAGTGCTGTGAGGGTGGCTTGTTGGGGCGGGTGGTGGCGGGTTCGGCGAGTTCGATGTGCTCGGCGATGAGTTCTTCGTAGCGGTCGGTGGCGGCGTGGATGAGTTGTTGGAGTCGCCCGATGTCGTTGACCGCGGGTGTGGTGTGGGGGAGTGGGTTGCTGCGGCGTAGCGCGGTTTCGACGTCGGTGCTGACGTGCCAGTCCAGGTCGGGGTCCTCGTGGCCGGTAGCGGCTGCTGCCGCGGCGTGGCGATCGTAGTGATACAGGGTGAGTTCGGCGGTCGCGGCCCATTCGGTGGACAGGTCATCCACACCGGCGAGCAGGACAGCCAACCGACGGCGCAGCAGCCGTGATCCCAACCGGTGACCCGGACCTGGGCCCTGTTCTGAGCTGGGCGATGTGCTGGGCCGCGACACCAGCCTGATCAGGCCGCTGGGCGGGGGCCAGTCCGTGGCTGGTCAGCGTGGTGAGCACATCCCCGGCCTGCGCTTGGCAGGGCAGGTCGATGATGAGGGCGCCGTCGAGTTCGTCGCGGACGGCTTGCCATGCGGTGTGGGGCCAGTGGCGGGCGGTGGCGGTGGCGCGGCACAGCGCGACGACGTCCTCCGGATCCACCGCGAGCTGCCCATTGGCGGTCATGCGCGTCACCGTCGCCCACCAGCGGACATGGACGGGACGTGCGGGCCGGCGGTTGCCGGGTCGGCTCGTTTGATGGCGCGGTACACGGTGGAGCGGGCGACACCGAACAGTTCGGCGAGTTCGGTGCTGATCCCGGGCCGGCGCACCGACGAATCTCACTGCCGATGTCGCCGCCGGGCTGCTACGACGTGTCCGATCACGTAACCCGGTGCACGCCACGCTGCGGGCTTTGGCCGTCGAACTGGTCGCCGAGATCGGCCACCTCGACCGGCGCATCAGTGCCGCCGGCAAACAGATCACCACGGCCGTCGCCGCGACCGGCTCATCGCTGACCGAGCTCTACGGCATCGGCCCGCTGCTCGCCGGCAAGATCCTCGTCCGCGTCGGAACTGCTGCCCGGTTCCGGTCGGCGGCCGCGTTCGCCAGCTACAACGGGACCGCCCCGATCGAGGTGTCCTCCGGTGACGTCGTGCGACACCGGCTCTCCCGAGCCGGGGACCGGCAGCTCAACCACGCCTTGCACATCATGGCGATCACCCAGCTCGCCGGCGACACCACCGGACGCGCCTACTACCCACGCAAACGGGCGGCGGGCAAGAGCCACAAGGAAGCCCTGCGCTGCTTGAAGCGCCGACTATCCGACGTCGTCTACCAACAACTCGTCCACGACACCGAATCCACCATGGCGGCGGGCCTGGGCGGACAACAGGGGGCGGCTCTCGAATCCAGCGCGACCGGCTTACACCCCAACACCGGCACTTCGGATCAGTCACTACCCAGGCTCGCCGACCCTGACGCTACCCCGAAATCAAGATCAACTTGACCAGAGAGGAGCCGTTTACGCGATAGACCCCTCTACTTCTTCCGATGCCGACATTGCTGCGGCGGTTCACCGTGTTAGTGCTGGGTGCGGTGGCGGGTGAGGCCGGCTGCTGCTGCGGCGATCACGACAATCCCGGCGATGCCGGTGGCGAGTTGGAGCCGCACGGTGGTAGCGCTGGTGCTCGCGGCTTGTCCGCCTGAGCCGGCGGGGACCGCGGT